>ENA-UPAD01000079-UPAD01000079.1-bioreactor-metagenome-genome-assembly--contig:-NODE-79-length-149409-cov-16.828669_pt1 | contig 149409 bp, 149 predicted proteins | sample MGYA00238179_ERZ772710 | MGnify/ENA primary metagenome ERZ772710 (study PRJEB29004, sample SAMN07631245) | bioreactor metagenome | isolation source: Switchgrass digestor | place: USA: Dartmouth...
GAACCCTCGCAATCAGCTTGGAAGGCTGATGTTCTACCATTGAACTACACCCGCAGTTTGTATAGCATTCGGCAATCTCACTGCCGACTCATATATTATACAAACTCCATATTTTTTTGTCAACACCATTTTTAATAAAGTTAATAATAATTTTTACCTTTTGGACATCGTTGTTTTATAGGTCCAGCCTTTTCTTCAATTCTTCAACCATCAACTTCAAAGCTTTTCCTCTATGACTGATTTCATGCTTTTTTGACGGTTCCATTTGCGCAGATGTCATATTGTATTCCGGAACAAAAAACAAAGGATCATATCCAAACCCGTTATCGCCCTTCGGTTCAAAATCTATGTATCCTTCAAAGGTTCCTCTTACAGTAAACTCTTCTCCTCCGGGAAGTATAACTGCAATTACACAAACGAATCTTGCCTTTCTTTGTTCAAAAGGAACACCTTCTAAAATGGAAAGAAGCTTATCGTTCCTGTCCTTATCGCTTGCTCCTTCTCCTGCAAATCTTGAAGAAAAAATACCCGGAGCTCCGTTCAAAAAATCCACTTCCAGGCCGGAGTCATCGGCCATAACCATTTCACCGGAAACAGCATGAACTCTTCTTGCCTTTATCAACGCATTTTCTTCAAAAGTGTTCCCGTCCTCTTCAATATCTTCCGTTATTCCAACTTCCTCCATTGATACAACCTCAAAGGGCAATCCTTTTAATATCTCCTCTATTTCCTTAATTTTCCCCTTGTTCTTCGACGCTATAACAAACTTTCTCATCCTTTGTAACTCTCCCCACTTCTTCTGATACTTGACCCAAAGCATCCTTCTGTATTTCTATCAATTGGTTTATACCCTTCTGTGCCAGATCCAAAAGCTTTTCAAACTGCTCTTTCTTAAAGGGTGCCTGTTCTCCCGTAGCCTGGATCTCAATAAACTCTCCCTTAGATGTCATAACAACATTCATGTCCGTATAAGCAACTGAATCCTCACTATAGCAAAGATCCAGCATCTCCTGATCCTCTACCAGCCCGACACTTACTGCGGCTAAAAAATCGGTCAACGGAATTTTCTCTATAACACCGTCATCCACAAGCTTTTTGCAGGCATCGACAAGGGCAACAAAACCGCCGGTAATAGAGGCAGTTCTTGTTCCGCCGTCAGCCTGTATCACATCACAATCTATAATGATTACTCTTTCACCCAGCAAGTTCAGATTTACCACAGACCTTAATGCCCTTCCAATCAGTCTTTGAATTTCCTGGCTTCTTCCGTTCAGCTTCAACTTGCTTATATCTCTTGGATTTCGAACGGCTGTTGATCTTGGCAGCATTGAATACTCCGCAGTAACCCAACCTTCACCGGTATTTTTCTTGAAAGGCGGAACTTTATCGTCTACTGTGGCTGTACAAATAACCTTGGTATCGCCCATCTCAATCAAAACCGATCCTTCAGCGTGTTTTATGTAATTTCTTGTTATTTTCACCGGTCTAAGCTCCGACTGGCTTCTTCCATCAATTCTCAAAATATTCACAACCTTTCTGACATTCTAAAGATAAAATCGCTATAAATCGCATATTCCATATTTACTGTATTCATTCCATGGACAAATTTAATAACTCCTTAAATACTATACAATACTATTCGCAATTATGCAAAACAGTATTTATAAATACTTGAATTGCACAAATCTCAAAATCAAGATTTATGCAATTCATATAGATTTTTTACAAGGCAATATCATAATTAGATGATATCCCTTTTATTTATATGTGAGGGAAGCACAAATTCCTTCGATAAATCAGTACCTTCCGGAAGTGTATCTTCTTTGCCTTCAATTAAGATTTTTACTCTGTCAATGCCTTTTATTTGCTTCATTGTATACAATATCTGATTCAAAATACCCATTTCCCTAGCACTTCCGCCACCATAACTTTTTATTTTCTTATTAAAATTCAAAACTATAGTGCTGTTGTTAATACGGCTGTCAATCAACTCAGTACCTTCCGGTATTTGGGTGCTTATGCTTTGCTCCTCCGGCTTGACAGCGAGCATTCTTATTATTTCTGCCGGAAGCTTCTCCTCTTCAACACCTATGTACTCTATTGAAAAAGGAATAATATATTCATTTTTATCTCCTAAATATTTATACCGGTAAATATCAACCTTCTTAACCTTTTGAGCAAGATTAACTTTGTCTGAGTTAATAAGAACATTCTCCCTGCTCATAACGTCTGAAATATCCGTCCCATATTTCAAGCTCTCTTGCTCCCTGCCGTTTATCAGAAACCTTACTCCCTTTATTGTACTAAACTCGGTAAGGCAATACACAACGCCCGCAACAATACTTTTTTCAGCAGAACTGTCTTCATAGTTTAAAATATTGCTGTTAAAATCGACAATTGCAGTCCCGTCCTTAATATTCATTCCCAGGATGGAAGTCCCCTCCGGCAAAACAGTGTATAATCCCAAATCTTTTATTTCGTTGCTGTTTTCTTCATTTTTAACCATGCTGTTAAGAGCGGCTTTTGCTATACCTTCCTCTTTTTTTATTCGTCTTGTCAAAGGCACCAGTAGATTGTCGCCGTCTTTATAATACACGGTCACATAAATATATTGGTCGGAAACCTCCGATTTGTTGTCATCTGCACTGCTGTCTTCATTGTCATCTTTGCTCTCATTCTCACTGTCATCGTCTTCATTCGTACCGCCTTCAGGAGCTTTAGTATGAGTCACATTCTTTACAGCAACAGACTTATCATCGGTATCCTCGTTCTCTCTATTTACATCTATACTTCCCAATCCGGTTTCATCAGATATATCTTCTATAGGTATTTTACATCCATTAAACAAAGCCATTGCAAGCACTATAATAAGACATATTGCTTTTTTCATATTATACCACTCCTTACAGTAAAAAAATTGTTATTACTGTAATTATAGACAGATGAGCAGTATAATATAATCTATTTATAAACTTTTATTTTAATTATTTATCATTGTATCCATCCGGATGATTTTTATGCCACTCCCATGCTGTACTTACTATTGTCTCCAGATCAGCCATTTTAGGCTCCCAATTAAGCTCTTTCTTTATTTTTTCCGATGATGCAACCAATATTGCAGGATCTCCGGGTCTTCTCGGTGCATCCTCAGCTTTTATAGGTCTGCCTGTCACCTTGCGCACAACATCTATGACCTCTCTTACAGAAAATCCTTTTCCGTTCCCAAGATTGTATATATTGCTTTCTTCTCTCGTACGCAAGCTCTGAAGAGCCAAATAATGTGCGTTGGCAAGATCCGAGACATGTATATAATCCCTTACGCATGTACCGTCAGGGGTGTTGTAGTCATTTCCGAATATCTTTATAGACTCTCTTTTTCCCAATGCTGCCTGTATAACAAGGGGAATAAGGTGCGTTTCAGGGCTGTGATCTTCACCGATGCAACCGCTCACATGGGCACCACTGGCATTAAAATACCTTAAAATTACATGCTTGATTCCATAGGCATTATCAGCCCATTTCAATGCCTTCTCCACAGCAAGCTTTGTTTCTCCGTAAGGATTGGTGGGAAATGTTTTATCAGTCTCCAGAATCGGTATGTTTTCCGGTTCCCCGTATGTTGCAGCTGTTGAAGAAAACACTATTTTATTTACTCCTGCTTCCTTCATTGCAGTAAGAAGATTTAGGGTTGCTATAACATTGTTATTATAATATTTTAATGGGTTTGCCACACTTTCACCGACTTCTATATATGCGGCAAAATGGATTACTGCTTCAATATCGTTCTTTGAAAACACCTCTTTTAGAAAATCCTTGTCCCTTAAATCACCGACGAATAATTTAGGACATCCGTTTAATTTATCGGACATGATGGCATCCCTATGACCTTTTTCAAGGTTGTCAACAACAATTACTTCTTCGTTCTTTTCTAAAAGCTCTGCCACCGTGTGGCTTCCAATATAACCCGCTCCTCCTGTTACCAATATCGCCACAATAACACAACCTTTCCTGTAGTTTTTAATACATACTTAGAATTTATTATTTATAATACCATAAAGCTTATTCAATTAAAACATATGGAGGCATTAATATTTAAGGCAAAGCAAAGTGACGAAAAATATTAAGGTGGCTTATAAAAGCCACCCTATTTTATCAAGCAATTTTAATCCACTTCTTTCAATGCCTCAAGTATACCTTCGCACAGGGCTTCGGCCGCCTTTTGCCTGAAGCTCTCTGTCTTAAGTTTTGCCATATCCTCGCTGTTGGTCATGAAAGCTATTTCTGCCAGTGAAGCATGCATTGTTGTTGCTTTCAAAACCACTAACTTCGGCCTTTGGACAATGCCTCTGTCCACTGTATTAAGTTTATTTACAAGGTTTTTCTGAATAATTTTTGCAAACTTCTCTCCGTTAAATCCGGTGCTGCCGGAAGACGGCGGATAATACAAAGTTTCAGTTCCCTTAAATCTCTCGTAATATGCATTGTTATGGATACTCAGGAACAGTGTTGCATTGAGGCTGTTTGCAATATATGCCCTCTCATAAAGCCCAACAAAGCTGTCATCTTCTCTTATCATGTAGGTTTTGACTCCTTTGCTCTTCAAAAGCTCATTAAGTCTTTTTGCAATATCCAGATTGAAATCCTTCTCATAATATCCTCCGTGTACGGCTCCCGGCTCTACTCCGCCATGACCGGCATCAATAACCACAAGCTTATCCTTTTTCGTATACCTCTTTACCAAAGTTATCGCTGTATCTTTTGTTTCGCTTCTTGTGATTATTACATAATTGTAGCTGTCAAAGGTATTAAACTCAATACTTGTTTGACCGGTTTTTTCGTTCACTTCAACCTGGACGTAATCCACTATTCCATCATTTATTCGCATTATACCGCTTCCTATATCCGCCAGATTGCTGGGGAATGTAATAGTGAATCTTCTTCCTTCCAAATCATAGCTTTCTTTATAGAGTTTCTTCAGGTTTTCTCCACCTTCGGTCAGTTTGGCTCCCTTTAAAATAAAGTGTTTTCTGTCCATACTGTTACTGTAAGTTACGTTCTTCAAAGTAGACTCCAGCATGTATACAATAAGTCCGCCGTCAAATTTCTCTATATGATACTGAAGCGGTGCTGCCAAATCAATTACAACCCTGGCTACATCCTGTTCATACTGAGCATACCTTATGGAATCAATCAAACCGCTCTTTATTTCAATTGTCTTTTGATCCTTTTCATCAACCTGAGCCCCGGTAATATCTATTACAATACGGTTGGGGTCGGAAAGTCTCCATGCGTTATAGTTTGTGTAATTTTCTATGTTAAGAAAAACCTTATTATATCCCTCGTTGATTATATAATCCACACTAAGCTTATTGCTTCCTCCGGCTTTGGGAGTCTTATCCGGTGTGTTTGTTTCCGTCGCATCCGGGGTAGGTGTTATTGCCGGAGATGCCGTTAATGTCGGCTTTACCGTAGGTGACGGTGCCGGAGTTGGTGTAGCAGGTATAAATTCTTCATCATCGGTCATTTCCGAGATAATCAAAGTCATTTTTCCCATGTCTTCCTCAACCCTGTATTGGGATTTTCCGTTAAGCTGAACCGTAACCTTTGCAGAAGACCCATTAACACCTGCATACTTTATGTTCTTAATTAATTTGCTGTCTACGGAAATTGTTTTTTCCTCCAGAGGTCCGACGGCATTGGGAATATCTACAACAATGGTATTGCTGCTCTTGTTTTTTACAATATTATAATTATCATAGCTGTTGACGCTTAAAACCACTTCTTCCCGGCCTTCCTGCGGTTCATAAGCAACATAAAGAATATTGTCATTTTTCTCATCACCGGTACCGCTTCTGGACGGCAAGGAAATTTCAGGATTGTCGGCTATGCGGTTATTGGAAACATAAACCACAATATATTCTCCCGATTTCATTACCTTATAATTGGAATTTCCTTTAAGGTCAACAACTACCCGTGCCTTATTACCCTCTTGATTGGCAGATCTGATTGCACTTATCAATGCACTGTTTACATCTATTCTTTGAAGCTCTCCTTCTATACGGCTGTTGGGTATATCAACCACAATTCTTGGTGTCGGTTCCGTAAGTTTAAAAGAGTCAAAGTTATCAACTATATTTGACTTAATATGTACTTCTTCATGGTCTGTTTTGGATACATGCTTGATATTCAGTATATTCTCCCTGTTGTTTGCACCGGTATTCCCCGATCCATTCTGCCCACCGGTTCCGGTGTTTTCCGGCAGAAGCTTCAAAATAACGCTTTTTTCGTCTTCTTTTACCTGGTATTCCGGTTTTCCGACAACATCCATCACAACCCTTGCCGTGGACTCGTTAAACTGTCCGCAACGTATTGATTTTACCAACTCACTGTCTATATTAATGCTGGGTGATGCTGCCGATATTTTAGTATTCGGAAAATCAACAACAATTCTATCCGGCTCTGATACTCTCATGATCTTGTAATTCTGATATGTATCAAGATCTATTTTAATCTGATCCAAGTTATTTGCATTTGAGTACTTAATATCATTTATTTGACCTACAACTATTTTGTTATCTATTGTAATTTCACCTTTTTCAGGGTACCAACCGACCTCCATGTCAAGGTTCTCGCCAACAAAACGCAGGGGTACTACAGTCCTGTCATTTATTATTTTTGCAGGAACCTCCATTTTTATCTTTTGGCCGTTTACCGTTGCATATGTATCATTAATCTTAAGCACAATATCCTTTCCGTTATAGGAAACGGTAACCTTTTTTTCGGTAGCATTCCAGGAGACCTGTGCTCCAAGCTTTTCAAAAATAGCTCTTACAGGAACCAAGGAACGTCCGTTGATTATTATCGGCGGCAAATCCGATTTGACTGTCTCACCGTTAACCTTAAGACTGAAAATGTTTCCGGTATATTCGTGAACAGCACCGTCATAGGTTAACAACAGCTTTTGCGCAGAAACCGAAAATGAGCTGATAATAAGAGAAAACACCATAAATAAAATGAACAGAGCCTTTCTCATAATAACACCTCTTGAAATTTTTTCATTAGTAAAAATATAAATGTGCAAAATTCGACTATTTACCCTATTTATTTATTCGACATAACCATGAATATTCCTGTCATAGAATGGCCGTTTCCGTAATTTGTAATAGAACTGTAATAATAGACAAAAGAAAAAAGCCTTTAATTCGGCTTTTATTCTTTTTTATTCGTTTATATTTAAATTTAATTAAAGTGTTATTCCAACAGCATTTACTAAGAAGTTCAGTTTTTCACTGTTTAGATTTTTGTTTATATCAATACCGTCTATATCCAAAAGACCTACAGGGTATACAGGTATCTGCAATACCTGCTCCATATAATCGCTAAGTCCCTTTAACAAGGATCCTCCACCTATTACAAAAATCTTACCCACTTTTACTCCATAGCATCTGGCCTCATAAAAGGTAAGGCACATGTAGATCTGATTGAGAAGCTTGTCGACAACCTCCTTGAGAGCCCTATACACTTTCATGTGGTCCTCATTGGTAGTATGAGGTGGCGGCACAGTAATGCCATACATCTTTTTAAGCCTTTCAGCTTCAATAATAGATTTCCGGCAAGTCTTGGAAATTGCCTCATCAAGGTTGGAGCTACCGGTAAGTATTACCTTGTTAAACTCAAGTATTTTATTTCTCAAGATATTTATAATTGTAGTCTCCGAACCGAAATCAATAACAGCAAAAGCATCTTTGTTTAACTGATTCTTATTTTGATTAATAAACCTAACGTTATCAATGCTGACCTTTATATCCCTATTGAAAAACTTAGCGGTACTGTTTGCCGGAATATCCACGGATATAGGTTTTAATCCAAGTTCAAACAAAACATCAATATAGCTGTTTATTATGCTTTTCCTAACAGCAGTAACAAAGACCTTTACTTTTTCAACACCATTCTCTTTCAATTCCTGAAGAATCTTAAAATCAATTTTGTGCTCTTCGGGATTAATGGGCATATGGTTTTTTATTGTCTCAGCAACAAGCTCGTTAATGTCCTTGCCCTCCTCCTTGTCAATCATGAACACTCGGGAGATTATACTAGTGCCTGACATAACGATTTTAGATTTCTTCACCTTCATTTTGTTTTCCCTAATTATCCTGCTTATCTCACTCGAAATAGCGTCAACATTCTTAATTACGCCATTCTTAATGCAGTTAATTGGAGTAGGAGCAATACCAAAGTTTTTTATGTAGACCTCATTGTTCCTGTTCACTGCAACCTCTACAACTTTGATATTCCTAAACCCTACATCAATACTTAGATAATTGTTTTTAATAAATGGTAACAACATACATCATTGACTCCCTTAACCCCAGAATAGAACAAAATTATATAATAAATCATTCCAATTATACATTAGCACAATCTAGAAAAAAAATCAATATTTATGCTTAAAATATCCAATTAATAAATTCATATTAAGCAAAAATGTACTTATCTATTTCTTAAACGCAACAAAAACATAATAGCTGTAAGGATTAAACTGATAATCAGGCTGGTAGCCAGAGGAAAGTAGAATGTAAAGTTTCCTTTGCTGTATAATATGTCTCCCGGAAGCTTTCCCAATCCCAGTCTTCCTCCTAAATAGACCAAAATACCCACCAGTATTGAAACTGCTCCGATAATAATAAGCATCTTTCCCATTGTCTGAAATCCATACATATAATATATCCCACCACCTATATTATATCAAGCTGTCTAACGTAAACCTCACTCATACCTGAGTCCGAAATGCTCATACGCAAGCTTCGTTGCAACCCTTCCCCTGGGTGTCTTATTAATGAATCCCAACTGCAAAAGATAAGGCTCGTATACATCCTCAATGGTACCGGGTTCCTCTCCAATTGTGGCCGCAAGGGTTTCAAGCCCTACGGGACCGCCGGCAAACTTGTCGATAATACTCATAAGAAGATTTCTATCCACCGCATCAAGACCCATTTTGTCAACTTCCAGTGCATCAAGACCCATTTTTGCAATATCATACGTTATAAACCCATCGGACTTAACTTGGGCAAAATCCCTTACCCGCTTTAATATCCTGTTGGCAATCCTTGGTGTTCCCCGCGCACGCCGTGCTATTTCTTCCGCTGCCTCCTCCTCAATACCGGCATTTAAAATTTGTGCGGACCTTTGCACTATAAGCTTCAATTCTTCAGTGGTATACATTTCAAGCTTGTTGATCACCCCAAATCTGTCCCTTAAAGGAGATGTCAAAAGTCCTGCCCTGGTTGTAGCCCCAATTAGGGTGAATTTCGGTAAATCCAGCCTTATTGAACGGGCACTGGGCCCCTTTCCGATTATTATATCTAGGGCATAATCCTCCATAGCCGGATACAATATCTCTTCCACACTTCTGCTCAGCCTGTGGATCTCATCTATAAAAAGAACATCAAAATTCCCCAGATTGGTTAATATTGCAGCCAGATCCCCCGGCTTTTCGATAGCCGGTCCCGATGTAATTCGTATATTTACTCCCAACTCCGATGCAATTATACCTGCAAGGGTTGTCTTGCCCAATCCCGGCGGTCCGTAAAGAAGCACATGGTCCAAAGCTTCTTTTCTTTTTTTTGCTGCTTCGATAAACACCAGCAAGTTTTCCTTAACCTTGGTCTGTCCTATATATTCGCTTAGCTTGCGAGGCCTCAAACTAAGCTCCTCATAATCCTCTTCCTTCAATTTGCAATCAACAAGCCTGTCCTCCATATTATAACCTCCGAATACATAAATAAATCCGCAAATTCAGCTTCCTAGCTTTTTGCAAGTCCTTTAAGTGCATTTTTAATGATTTCTTCAAGATCCATGTCTTCCGAATAAACGCTCATAACGGCTTTCCTGGCTTCCATCGATGTATAACCCAGAATCATCAAGGCACTTATCGCCTCCGAAACTCTGGATCCTTCCTTGCCTATATCTTCCTTATCCGGTTCAAAACCTTCCCCTAAAGCAAGCTGTTCTTTATTTATCTTGTCCTTGAGCTCAAGAATTATCCTCTGAGCCGTTTTATTACCGATACCCTGTACTTTCGTCAATGCCTTTATATCATCGGTTATGACGGCCAGACTGAATCTTGAAGGGGTCATGGACGACAATACCGATAAAGCTGCCTTCGGTCCGACTCCCGAAACACCGATTAAAAGCTCAAACATCCCCAGCTCTTCTTCCGTGCGGAAACCATAAAGGCTTATATTATCCTCCCTTACATAAAGGTAAGTGTAAACCTTGACTTCATCCCCCACCGGACCGATACTCTCAACGGTGGAAAGCGCGGTAAAAACCCTGTATCCTATTCCGTTGGCTTCAATTATAAGATAATCGTTATACTTATATGCTAACCTGCCCTTTATATACGCAAACAATTTTTTATCCTCCGTTTTATATTAAAATTTAGCGTCCAAAGCTTGACATTTTATAAGAATTTCCGTGACAAACAGCTACCGCCAATGCATCAGCCACATCATCCGGTTTCGGAATTTCAGAAAGATTCAGAATTATCTTTACCATTTGCTGAATCTGGACTTTCTCTGCCCTGCCATAGCCAACTACAGCCTGCTTTACCTGAAGGGGGGTATATTCAAAAACATCAATCCCGGACTGTGCTGCAGCTAAAACCGCAACACCTCTGCCATGTCCGACATTAAGCGCAGTCTTTGTATTTTTGTTAAAAAAAAGTTCTTCTATAGATATTGCCTCCGGCCTAAACTTATCTATAATATCCACCAAACCGTTATACAGAAGCAAAAGCCTTTTGGAAAGCTCCATTGAGCTTTCGGTCGTAATAGCTCCGTAATCGATGGCAGTAAACCTGTTCCCTTCATATTTTACTATACCGTACCCTGTAATTGCAAATCCGGGATCTATTCCCATAATAATCATCTTATATATCAACTCCAAAAATTCATGAATAATTATATATTTTATTGCATATTTATACATTTTATTATATAATATATCTCATTATAATGAAAGCTTCAACTTTGCATATACTATAAAATCGCATTAAGCAAGTTAAATCGGTATTGCTGCGGTTTATAACCATGGACAGCGCTTATGGCTGCAAATTGTAAATACATGTTGCGTTGTCTATAGTTTAAACCCCCAAAGTTAAGCATTATTAAACTATATTTTAACATATTTGAGGAGGTATTTGTATGAGTCAAAAAGAAAAAGTAATCCTTGCCTATTCCGGAGGTTTGGATACATCTATAATTATTCCTTGGCTAAAGGAAAATTATGATTATGAGGTCATCGCAATGGCTGCAGACGTAGGTCAGGGAGAAGAACTTGAACCCCTAAACGAAAAGGCAATTAAGACGGGAGCAAGCAAGATATATATAGAAGACTTGAAAGAAGTATTTGTCACCGACTATATATTCCCTACATTAAAGGCCGGTGCCGTATACGAAGGAAAATACCTTTTGGGTACATCCTTTGCAAGACCGATTATAGCCAAGAGAATGGTGGAAATTGCTAAAAAAGAAGGCGCTACTGCCATAGCCCATGGTGCCACAGGAAAGGGAAACGACCAGGTTCGCTTTGAACTTACCGTTAAAGCCTTGGCTCCGCACTTAAAGATTATTGCTCCATGGAGAATATGGAATATCAAATCCAGGGAAGATGCTATTGAATACGCAGAGGCTAGAAATATCCCCATTCCCGTAACCAAAAAAGACAACTACAGTATGGATAGAAATCTCTGGCATTTGAGCCATGAAGGTTCAGACCTTGAGGATCCGTGGAATGAACCGCAATATGACAAAATATTAAAGCTTATGGTTCCACCGGAAAAAGCGCCGGATAAACCGACTTATGTTGAAATATATTTTGAAAAAGGTATTCCCAAGAAGGTAAACGGAAAAGAATACGGTCCTGTTGAGTTAATAGAAGTATTGAACAAAATCGGCGGTGAAAACGGTATAGGTATTGTGGACATGGTAGAAAACAGGCTTGTGGGAATGAAGTCCAGAGGAGTTTATGAGACTCCGGGAGGAACTATTCTTTATGCGGCCCATAGAGAATTGGAGCTCCTCTGCCTTGATCGCGATACTCTCCATTACAAGGATATTGTATCTCAAAAATTTGCCGAACTGGTTTATTACGGTCAATGGTTTACTCCTCTTCGTGAAGCTTTGTCTGCTTTCGTTGATGTTACACAGCAGACGGTAACCGGTACCGTAAGGCTTAAGCTATATAAGGGTAATGTAATGAGTGCGGGAGCAAAATCCGATTACTCTCTGTACAGTGAAGAGCTCTCAACCTTCGGTGAAGATGCGGTCTACAATCAAAAGGATGCGGAAGGATTTATCAATCTCTTCGGTCTTCCGTTAAAGGTTAATGCACTCATGAAAGAAAAGAATAATATCAAATAAGGTGATAAAATGAAGCTTTGGGGCGGTAGGTTTGAGAAAAGTACTGACAAATCCGTGGATGATTTCAACTCATCCATAAGGTTTGACAGCCGCATGTATAAACAAGACATTCTAGGCAGCATTGCCCATGCTAAAATGCTTGGCAAATGCAATATCATTCCTGAGGAGGATTCGATATTGATTCAGAATACTCTGAAGGAAATACTCAATGATATTGAAGAGGGCAAGGTTGAATTTGAAATTGATGCTGAAGATATCCATATGAATATTGAAAAAATTCTCATATCGAAAATAGGTGATGTGGGTAAAAGGCTACACACCGGGAGAAGCCGCAATGATCAGGTAGCCCTTGATATCAGGATGTATCTTAGGGATGAGATAATAGAAATAAAAAATATGATCGTAGCCCTTGAAAAGACACTTATCGATATAGCAAAGGAAAACCTTGACACCATTCTTCCGGGCTATACTCATCTGCAAAGGGCACAGCCCATAACCTTTGCCCATCACATGATGGCATACTTTCAGATGTTTAAGCGGGACATCGAAAGGCTTAATGATTGTTATAAAAGAATTAATATAATGCCCTTGGGCTCCGGGGCATTGGCCTCCACCACCTATCCCTTGGATAGATATATGGTGGCAAAGGAGCTGGGTTTCGACGAAATTACGGAAAACAGCCTTGATGCCGTGGGAGACAGGGATTTTGCCATTGAGTTAACCTCATGTCTATCCCTTTTAATGATGCATCTTAGCAGGTTCAGTGAGGAAATCATTTTATGGTCTTCCCATGAATTTTCCTTTATTGAACTGGATGATGCTTACAGCACGGGGAGCAGTATAATGCCTCAAAAAAAGAATCCGGACGTGGCAGAACTGGTAAGAGGTAAAACCGGAAGAGTCTACGGAAGCCTTATGACATTACTTACGGTTATGAAATCATTGCCCCTTGCTTACAACAAGGATATGCAGGAAGATAAAGAGGCGGTTTTTGATGCCGTCGATACGGTAAAAATGTGTCTTCCGGTATTTACAAAAATGATCGAGACAATGAAGGTTAAAAAAGATGAAATGTACAAAGCTGCCCAAGGCGGATTTACCAATGCCACCGATATGGCAGACTACCTTGTAAAAAAAGGCATACCCTTTAGAAGTGCCCACGAAATCATCGGCAAAATGGTGCTTTACTGCATAGAAAACAACAAAGCAATTGACGAGCTTAATATTAGTGAATTTAAAAGCTTTCATGAAAATATTGAAGAAGACGTATATGAAGAAATTAGCCTTTCAAAATGCGTATCCGGCAGAAATCTTCCCGGAGGTCCTGCTAAAGAAAGTGTCATGAAGGCAATAGAAAATGGAATGAAATTTTTATCCGAAATATAGAGTCTTTCAGAATAAAATATAAGGTCTTTTATTAACGGCTGAGAAGCAAATCCAAGAAAACCTTTCTCAGCCGTAATTTTATTTTTCCCGATACCAATTCTATTGAATAAATAAAAAAGATGAAAAATTGACTTAAGATTCCGGTATTTTTTCTTAACATTTTTTATAACCGTATTTATTCCTGAGGCATGGACAGCCTCAACAAAACACTATTTTGCTCTATGTCTATCTGAACATTGGAAATTTGAATACCTTTTCTTCGTAAACTAACAATTAAATCCTTTCTCATTTTACCGATCTGTCTGTTATATATCCCTGCAGTCTTTCTTCTTATCAGTTTTAACACAGTCCCACCTCATTCAATAGTTTTCTTTTTATATAATAATACATTTCCCTTATGCTGTATAACATTTCCACAATAATGGACAGAATAAAAAATGTGAATAAAAAAATCAGGGTTCGCCAATACATGCTAGTATTAGTGACCCTGATTTTTAATTTTTAATATATAAATTTTTCTTTTCTTTTATCACCGTTTTACTTTTTTGTCCAATGCCCTACCGAAACTATACCATGAATCCCTAAGCTTAAACCGCATCTCTTCATCCAAGGTTCTCTCAATTATGTCATTTAACTTCTTTCTCATTTCTACAAACTCAACCAAATCAAATTCGGGCTTTTCCAATAGCTCTTCCATCTCCTCTATCCATTCCTGGATGTGTTCCGAACCAATGTAATCTTTTGAAACTTTTTTCTTTAAATGGTAAATAACAAGTTTAACAGCTTTTCTCTTTACATCGATATCTGTCTGTACTTTCTTACCTGTTTTACCGGAACTACTTTTAGAACTAATCTTACCCATTAGAAACACTCCCTATAATGATAATAATAATTTAAATTAAAATAATAATATTTAGATAAACATGTCTTGCAATAGATAAAATAAAAATTATATGATACAAAACATATAATTCATTATTTATGTAATATTATACACATTAATTATAATACAGTATTATTTTTTATGCAAATCTTAATTATTAATCAAATATTTTCATTTCTCATCTTATGAAAAATGTAATTAGTTGGTAGTACTGGAATGTCACTAAAAATAAAACTTAGACAAAAGCGAAGAGATAAACATCCCCTCCGCTTTTATTTTTAATCAACATCGCATTGCTTATTATTATTATGATTAATTAACGCTTAATAATTCCTAATTATTATTTTTTGTGATAATTTCATTTATTAAATTTAAAGATTTCAACTAATATGTTATAAGCGTTTTTCCCTGCAACCTATCCTGATCTACATTTTCCAATTTCCCCTCAGGAATTGTAACAGTTTCGGGATTTCCATCACTAACATACTGCTCTTCCCTCGTAAGTCTCTCCAGCCACCATGCTAAGTCGCAATCCACAGGGTTGATGCCGGAAGATCTGACTCTGTGAATCGAAAGGGGATTAAAATTCTTACTTACCGGTGAGAGCGCAGGATCCCAACCGACCTCCATAATTGCCTGATTATCGTACTCCACACCTTCATATGACCCCTTCTTTACAAAGCTCTGAAGATCTTTAGACGGCAAACCGTAAGGCAAAGAAAAGGTTGTCATAACATATCCCGGTATCAATTCTGAAATTGTTTTCTGGTTCAAAGCAATCTGTTTCTGTATTTCAGTCGCACTGGTTGTATCCCTTAAGTTAATGTGGTTATAGGTATGATTTCCTATTTCAAACCCCTTGTCAACCAAGTACTTAAGGCGTTGCTCCAAAGTACCTTCTCCCTCAAAAGTGCCATTGCCAAGGTTCACATAGAAGGTACCCTTTAGTCCAAAGTCAGGGTGCTTCTCATTAAACTTTTCCATTATTCCCACGGCAGATTTTATGTTTGCCTTAAGGGTACCGTTTTCATTCACAAGGTTAAACTGCCCGGCCGTTCCGTCATCAAATGTAAATATCATCGGTATGCATCCGGCAGGAACATCAATATTATTATTTAAATAATCCGTCATGCTTATAAGTCTATAGCCTTTGTCATATAATTCCTGAAGCAGCTTTTCAAATTCACTGAAAGTCGTTGTATACTCACCTTTGTCATATTTTGTGGGAGTAAAAGACTCAACAAAATTATGAAACATAACTACCATTATTTTACCCGCTTCGTTAGGCTTTACACTCTGAACATCAATCGTAGGCAGAGGTTCCTTTGTAGGTGTAGGTGTCGGCTCTGCCGGTGCAGAAGACGATTCCCCACCTCCGTTTTCAGTCACCGCTCCCGGCATAGGTGAATTTGTCCCATCTCCCAATTTAGGTGACTTACTGCATCCGGAAAGTAGTAGAGAAAAAGAAATAGCAATAGTTGAAACAGCCAATAAAAATCTCGATTTAAATTTCGTCGTCATTTTGTATACGCCCCGTTCGTTCATAATTTAATGAGTACTTGCTTACTTTTTGACATAAAAACTTACTTTAAATAATTATATACTAACGACACTGCATATTTCAATTACAAATTAATCCTGAGCTGTGTTCAATAATGAAATTATCAATTATTTAACTATTTTCCCTGTCATCACTGATGCCTAAGCTCCCAAAATGAAAACAAATTTCCCCAAATTCTAATAATTTATTTTAATTTTCTTAATGCGTCCTTTTCAATAATCAGGTCGGATATTTTAAGCTCTTTCCGGTACTTTTCAATTTCTTCAATATAAATATCTTTATCTAATTCAGATCCGTTTTTCAAATCGTAAACCGTATCGGCTTCGCTGCTATAGTAATAATCATCGGTTAATACGGAACCGTTTCTCAATACAGCATAACCTTTTTCACTGTTTATTAAATCCTTACCCATGGCATAGTAATTTTTAATACCCATCATATTTGCTATCATAGGAAATATATCCACCTGTCCGCCGGTCTTTTCTATAACCTCCGGATCAATTCCCGGGCAATGAATGACAAGGGGTATTTTCTGGAGCTTAATCCAATCCACACTGTCATCCTTTTTCCCCAAAAATTCCAACAGCTCTTTAGATTGAGCTTTCGGAAGCCCGGTATGGTCACCGTAAACAATAATAAGGCTGTTATCATATAGACCCATATTCTTCAATCTCTCAATAAAGCGTCCCAATGCAGCGTCTGCATAATTCTGAGCCTTTATATAGTTTGCAAAATAAGTCTTATCATATTTGCCCACGTCAAAGGTCTGTTTATCTTCAAAATAAGTGTAAGGATGATGTCCGGACAACGTTATAAAGAAAGAATAGAAAGGCTTTTGGACATCAATAATCTCCATAGACTGTCTGTAGAAAGAGTCATCACTCAAAGCCCAACCTCCCCAGCCTATATACTCATCCAAAACATAATCATTGACACTGATAAATCTATCAAATCCTATTGCTTTATACATTTCAGTCCTGTTCCAGAAAGCAGGGCCATAAGCATGGAGGGCGTAGGAGTCATAGCCTTCCTTCTTCAACTCTTTTGAAAGTGTATTATACTCATTTGTAGAGAACCTAAAATAAGCGGCTCCCTCTTTAGCCGGATATAAAGATGTATTAGTCATAAACTCGGCATCGGAAGTATTCCCCCCTGCTACTTGAACATATATATTGTTAAAATACAAACTTTCCTCTATAAGCTTGTTAAGGTTTGGAGTTATCTCCTTTCCGTTAATCTTCTGCCCAACTAAAAATCCCTGAAGTGCTTCCATTTGAATAATAATCAAGTTTTTGCCCTTGGCAATTCCGGAATATTTTTTCGGGGATTTATTAGACTGCTCATTTTTCTCCTCAAAAAAAACCTTAATTTCATTTATCTCATCATTGCTCAGATTTTTATTCCTGTTCCAATTTTGCTTGACATAGCGTCTTATATCATAGTAGTGAAAATAACCTATGCCCAAATTCTTAACAATATAATTATTGTCGTACTCCGAAGTATCATTTTTGCTGTAGGCTACCTTGAACCCTGTAAAGGAAACCAATATCAACAATACTGCAGCTACACATCTCTTTAAGAAAGGCAACTTTATTTCCTTAAACTTTTTTCTATACACAATCACAAATAGGATAAAAAAGGGTATATCAATAAAATAAAAAATGTCTCTTTTTCTGATAAGGCTCAGAACGCTTTCCTTCACAGGCCCTAAATACCGCGCATTGTAAATAACCGGTACCGTTATTATTGTATTATAGTAACGCAAATACAGTGCATCGGCAAACAATAAAGCAGATATAAGCACATTAAATATCAGAAAAACTATCTTATTTCTCGTATAAAAAACCAGCAAAAAAGCAAAAACTGCCAGCACAAAGGCTATCGTGGAAACACTCATATATATGTTGGTTTTTGAAAATAACGGTTTAAAATTAATTTGGTTTTGAAATTGGAGATATACACATTTACACACAATTGATATTATATAAAAAATGAAAAAAAACATTTCAGCAATATTTATTTTTGCATTTTCCCTTGAAAATATAGGCCGTTTTACGCTCTCTAACTGTATTTTCATTTCAATTACCTCGCTTATATGGCATTAAAATTTATTTAATATAATTTTTATTGCAGTGGGTTGAAAAATATAGCACAGGCTCATTAAAACCCCTCGAATAAATATAGCCTAAAACATATTATAAAAAAAATCAAGGATAAATTTTTAAGAATATTTCCTATATTTTTTAGAGCCTATGACCGCAGAAAGGACAGAACTTATATTCTGTGCTTTCGCTTGAGGATATGAGCTTCTTGCAGGACATGCAAACATTTCCAGAAACAGAATGGCTTTCTTTTGACTTCTGCTGATCCGATTGCAAATGGTCAATATTTGCAAGAACAATTTGTAACCGATCCTTGTTAATTGGAGTTTTTATTACTGCATCAATCCCCGCTTTGTTAAACTCATCAATACTGATTGAGTCACAAGAAGATAAAATACATTTAATATGGGAATATCGCTTTTTGATCTCCATTGCCAGCTCATCACCGTATATTCCCTTCATAACCCTGTTTATAATTACATAACCGGGACAAAAAGATTCTATATTTGCAAATACATCAAACTCGTTTGCCGTAACGGCACTATATCCAATACTTTCTACGATATCTTTGAGAATTTGATTTTCAAATTTACTGTCATTAACAAGAAGAATCTTTTTCATTGGAATTATTCTCCTGGCAATAAAATATTCTCCTAACAGTTTAACCGGATTACATACAGAAATTATAGATAATTTTTTATAATACAGAATTATAGCACACAATCGGGATATTATAAAATATACTTTCCTCACAATATTGCTTTCACTTTTCCTTCAAATAAATACCTTTTGCGCGTTTATTTCGGGCAATATGGCATGTTACCCCCATACTATGTTATAATACATTCAACAATTAATGAAAAACACTTGCCATAAACAGGTATTATTTTTATGGAGGAGATAAATTATGAGTAATATCGACGACAAAGTTCTGGCGGAAAATAAGCTAATTCTTCTTTACATTATCGATAAGGTAAATATTCAGATAAGTAACCTTCAAATAACTAAAATCATACTTGAAAACAAGTTCATGAACTATTTTATGCTGCAGCAACTGCTCAATGAGTTATGCAGTCAAAATTATTTATCCTGCAAGATCGCCGATAACAAGGCATTCTATGATATCACTCCTTCGGGCAAACAAGCCCTTGGTTATTTTACCGGCCATATTCCTGCAGGAATCAAGAGTTTCATTGACAACAACATTACAAATATAAGAAATAACATAAGAAATGAAACCTTTATCAGTGCCGATTACTTTTCAGAGAATGAAAATGATTATGTTGTATCATGTCAGGTTAGGGAAGATAACTTTTCCCTTATTAACTTGAAAGTAACCGTTGGAACTAAGAATGATGCACGACGTATCTGTGAAAACTGGAAAAAGAATTCTCAAACAATATACAGTGAAATAATTGAAAGTCTTTTGAAAGACAGGACCTAAAGTCCGGGGGCAACATGCCCCCTACGGCAATTCTATAACCTTATTCTCCTTTGATTCCTTGTACAAAACAAATTTATTTCCAATAACCTGTACCACTTCTGAGCCTGTAAGCCTGGCGGCTTCATCGCATACTTCCCTTACATCCTCCAATGAATTCTTAAGAACTGTTACTTTTATTAACTCTCTGGCCTCTAAAGCCTCGTTAAACTGCTTTATCATATTATCATTGACTCCACCCTTACCTACCTGAAATACAGAGTCAATACCGTTTGCAAGACTTCTTAAATAACTGCGTTGCTTTCCTGTCAGCATTTAATTTCTCCTTCTCCTATATTGTAACTTTATCATTATTTTGCATACTTTAGTACTTAAACTATACATAAATAAAATCTCAAGGGCATCGAATCCTTTCACTTTTTGGATTTTCACTTCGTGAAAATCCACCTTCAAAATTTCAAGGGCATCGAGCCCTTTCACTTTTTGGATTTTCACTTCGTGAAAATCCACTAATAATAGGGATAGAATAATCTATCCCTAACTCATTCCTCACACTTCAACATTTTTTCGACTTTTCCTCCTGTTGACCTCGTAACCCGGGTGTCCCTTTTTCCACCCTGATCTGCTCTTTTCAACAACTCGGGACGTTGCTTCTTCATTCAGCACAAAATCGTTTTTCATCAAACAATAATACGCTGTGCTGCCAGTCTTACAATTTCCACAATTTAAACATTCCATAAAGCTTACTAATGCCCCTCCATTTTACAAGCATGTATTATATTATATTTATATTTTACAATATTCCGGGCGGGTTTGTCTACATGTTTTACAATAATCCTCTTATGACACTATTAAAATAGTACTGATTAACTATTTATTAAAATTTTATAATTTATACTACCGGAAATATTCAAACTCCAGATCGTACATTTTTACTGTATCTCCCTCGTCAATTCCCATGTTTTCAAGAGCTTCTATAACACCTTTTCTTTTAATTGTTCTCTGGAAATACTGTAAGGATTCATGATCATTAAAATTAGTAGATGCAACAAGCTTTTTTATCCAGCTTCCTTCAACTACATAAGCATCATTTTCTTTATAAATCTTATAGGAATCATCCTCCTTAACACTATAAACCGTCTCTTTTTCCTCAGTCTCGAACAATACAGTATCGGGAAGCTCTTTAAGTTTTTGGGCAACATAATAAATAAGCTCCTTAAGACCGCTTTTGGTTGCCGCAGATATTGGAAATATTTTGTATCCTTTGGGTTCATAAACTTCCTTAAACTCTGCCAGTCGCTCCCCGGCACCCGTAATATCCATTTTATTCGCGGCAATAACCTGAGGCCTTTCATACAATGCCGGGTTAAATTTCTTTAGCTCCTCATTGATTATTTCAAAATCCTTTATAGGATCTCTTCCTTCCGAGCCTGAAATATCAACAACATGAATGAGAAGCTTAGTTCTCTCCACATGCTTTAAAAACTGGTGACCAAGTCCCACACCTTCATGGGCTCCTTCTATAAGCCCCGGTATATCTGCCATAACAAAACCATTTTCCGCATCAATATTTACAACACCTAAATTGGGATCAATGGTCGTAAAATGATAATTGGCAATTTTAGGTTGAGCAGCAGTAACCATCGATAAAATCGTAGACTTTCCTACATTTGGAAAACCGATAAGTCCAACATCAGCCAATAGCTTTAGCTCCAATATAACCCAAAATTCTTGTCCTTCATCTCCTGCCTTTGCAAAATTGGGTACCTGTCTTGTGGATGTGGCAAAGTGACTGTTACCTGCTCCGCCCTTACCGCCTTTTGCAATTACAACCTTCTGTCCGGCATGTACAAGGTCTGCAAGAACCCTTCCCGTTTGTTCATCCCTTACTATAGTTCCCGGTGGAACCTTGACTATAAGGTCTTCTCCGCTTTTACCGGCACAATTGGAGCCTCTTCCGTTTTCACCGTTTTCGGCAATATATTTTCTTTTATATCTAAAATCCTGCAGTGTCCTAAGCCCTTCATCCACGACAAAAATAACGTCGCCACCCTTGCCGCCGTCTCCTCCGTCAGGGCCACCCTTGTTTATGTACTTTTCCCTGTGAAAGGATACTGCACCGTTTCCGCCGTTTCCAGCCTTTATATATATTCTTGCACTGTCAATAAACATAAGCGTTCACTCCATGAAACATGCTATTTTATAGTTGTTTGTCCCAGTACCTATTTTTTATGCTCTTATTTATTATGTTCTTAGTATTTCACATATATAAAAATTAAATCCCGGTAAAACCGGGATTCTTATATATCTCTTATGCTGTAATAATACTAACTTGTTTTCTGTCCTTACCTAATCTTGAGAACTTAACTTTTCCATCCACCAAGGCGAACAATGTATCGTCACTTCCTTTACCGACGTTGATACCGGGATGGATTTTAGTTCCTCTTTGTCTAACCAGGATATTCCCAGCCTTTACGAACTGACCGTCTCCTCTTTTTACTCCAAGTCTTTTAGACTCACTGTCACGACCGTTCCTTGTACTACCCACTCCTTTTTTATGGGCAAACAACTGTAAATTTACTTTAATCATCGGTTAACACCTCCTCATCCAAAACCGATACATATCTTGCATACGAACCTTCAATTTGTTTAAAACCCACTATAATAGTCTCAAGGATAATTTCAGCCTTTTTCTTTTTGTCTTCCGGAATATCCTCCGGAATAACGCACTTCATATATCCATGCTTTTCCTTATAGCCATCAATACCGATTAACTCTAAAAGTGCACCTGCCGCCGTATACGCAAGAGCGGAAATCGCTGCACAAACTATATCTTTTCCCGATTCCGCAAATCCTGCATGACCACTTACCGTAAAGCCTCTAACCGAACAGGCGTCATTTCTGATGACTTTTATTTTAATCATTTTATACTTACCTTAAGCATTTATTTTTTCAATTTGTACTTTTGTATAAGGCTGTCTATGACCTTGCTTTCTTCTGTAACCTTTCTTAGGCTTATATTTGAAAACAATAATCTTTTTGTCCTTTCCATGTCCCAGAACTTTACCTGTAACCGTCGCATTTGCAACGAAAGGACTGCCAAAGCTAACGCTTCCTTCCTTTGATACAGCTACAACCTTATCAAAAGTTACCGAAGAACCTTCTTCGCTGAGAAGCTTCTCAACAAAAATGACATCTCCTTCATTAACCTTGTACTGTTTTCCACCTGTTTCAATTATAGCGTACATAATAACACCTCCCTACCCAGTCTCGCCGGTAAAGGCAGTATCAATATTGCACGAATATCGAATACATTTACAAAACCTGTACCGAGCGGCTACCGAAGTATTTTATCATACAATAGAATCAATGTCAATCTCTTTTATTTTAATATCATCATGCTTAACTTCCAATGAAGGCTTGATTACTACTTTTTTATTAAACGAATTCTGTATTCTCTCCAAATTCTCATTGCCTTCTTCACTCTGTAAAACCTCAGCCACCGATGGATGAACCTCAACCAAAATGGCGTTGGCTATGGTCATTGTCAAGTATTTCGCTATTCTTTTTTCAATATCCCTTGCCACCGATTCCGGCGAAAGAATTCTGCCGGTACCTTCACAATAGGGACAATTACATAAAACCAAGGATTCAAGGCCCTCTCTTACCTTTTTTCTCGTCATTTCTATAAGCCCAAGTCCTGTCATCCCTACAACGGTAGTCTTGGTACGGTCTTTTTTCAACGTCTGCTTTAATGTTTCAATAACCTGGCGCTGATGTTCCGGTTCATGCATGTCGATAAAATCAATGATAATAATACCTCCGATATCCCTAACTCTGATCTGTTTTGCTATTTCCTTGGCAGCTTCAAGATTGGTTTTTAAAACAGTGTCTTCAAGGTTGTTAACGCCGACATATTTTCCTGTATTGACATCAATAACCGTCAGTGCCTCAGTTCTTTCTATTATGAGGTAGCCTCCGCATTTTAACCACACCTTTTTGGCCAGTGCCTTTTGAATCATTGCATCAATCTGATAATACTCAAACAGGTCTATATTTTTATTGAAATACTCAACCCTAAGCTTTAACGCAGGGGAAAGCATTTCAACGAGCTCCAGCACCTTATTGTATTCTTGCCTGTCATTAATAACAAACCTGTCAATATTCCAGGTAAAAATATCTCTTACGGCTCTGTAAATTACACTAAGATCCTTGTGCAGACACCTGGGAATAGGACCGCTTTGCTCCCTCTGCTTTATTTTCTTCCAGAGTTTAACCAAAAAGTTAATATCGCTTTTAAAATCATCTTCTCTTTTTCCTTCTGAAACAGTCCTTACAATCAAGCCCATGTTTTCAGGTTTTATTTTTTCAGCGATTTTTTTGAGCTTTGCCCTTTCCTCTTCCTGCTCTATCCTTCTTGATATGCCGATATAATCCGCATTAGGCAAAAGTACCAACTGTCTTCCCGGTAATGTAATGTGGGTAGTAACCCGTGGCCCCTTTGTCCCAATTGGCTCTTTTATAACCTGAACGGTTATCTCCTGTCCCGGTCTTAAAATTTCTTCAATGTTATAACTTTTCACATCGTTGTACAACTCATCTTCATCTTCGGAAAACTCCTTTTGAGATACGGCATCTCCAACATATAGAAAAGCATTTTTCTCATAACCTATATCAATAAACGCAGCCTGCATGCCGGGCAAAACACTGGCAACTCTTCCTCTGTAAATATTTCCCACAAGTCTTTCCGACCCGTCTCTTTCAATAAATATTTCCACCAGTTCCCTATCTTCCAAAAGAGCTACCCTTCGTTCGTTGACCCCAACATCTACAATTATTTCATTAACCATTCTACCACCTCATATAGATAATATTATACGACCGCTAAGTGGTTCCGTTAATTTATCTTTATCTCCCGTAAAAAGACCGGAACGATGAATTTTTAATATATCAAAGCGACAACCGGAATAATCAGCAAACGCCTTTATTGCAAATTCGGGTTTTAGATTTGCTGCGCTACCGGCAGCAAGCAGCATTTTAAAGCACAGAATCGCCGTCGGCGGTTTGAGCTTCAAAAAATCCGCTTCTTCCTTTATAACATTAACATATCTTAACAGCCATGGATTATTGCACAGTTTTATATCGGAACAACCATCAGGTGCAGATTGAGAAGATTCATCAAACTCCAATATACCGATTTCCATATTATATATCATAGGGCGTATGTTAATCTGCTTTATTTTGCCCTTAGCTTCCTTTTCAACATATATTTCTTCTTTATCGAGAAACTGCCTTAGCTTGTCCTTTAATACTTCCATATCCAAGTTACTGTCGGTAGAAGCCATAATATCATAGGACGCCCCTGCAATAGCAGCCATAATGTTGGATCCTGCTTTTTTAACAGCGGCATCGACAATACGAATACCTTCAGGCAAACTGCCGTTTAACCTTTGCATAAATTCACCCGGATCCATATTTCCTTCCAGTTCAAAATCGGCATATTCGGATTCACTGGTAACCCCAACGGAAAGGGGAAGTCCGAAAACCATCTGAGGGTGGGGATTAAAACCTTGTGAATAGGCTATGGGAACACCGGAACGTCGCAAAGCCCGCTCATACATCTTCATAAGATCAAGATGGGAAATAAACTTGACCTCCTCACCCCGAAAAAATTTTACCCTGACACTACTCAAGACATATCCCTCCCTCAAAAACAGCCGCACCACAACCTGAGCAGTTTACCCTACAGTTTGAGGTAACCTCTTGTCTTTCGGCCTTTTCATACTCCCTTTTTAAATAATTCTTTGAAATACCGATATCAATATGATCCCACGGGAGAATTTCATCAAAAGGCCTCCTTCTGTTGGCATAAAAATGAGGATCAATCCCACATTCATCAAATGCTTCCATCCATTTATCGAACTTAAAGTGCTCACCCCAGCTGTCAAATTTGCATCCCTTCTCAAAAGCCTTCAAAAGAACCCTTGACAGTTTTCTGTCGCCTCTGGAAAAAACAGCTTCCAAAAAACTAAGTTCAGGATCATGCCAATTATATTTTATATACTTTGACTTTATCTTGCTTTTCAAAAATGACTGTTTATCTTTAAAAACTTCCATACTGTCCTGAGGTTCCCATTGAAACGGAGTAAAGGGTTTGGGAACAAAGAACGAAGTGCTTACGGTAACATTAAGACCCTTTCCCCTCTTTTCCTTGGGCGTTCTCATATAGGCATCCACAACTTTCTGACCAAGATCCGAGATACCTTCTATATCTTCAAAGTTTTCCATGGGTAACCCCAGCATAAAATAGAGCTTTACTCCGCTCCATCCTCCGCTAAATGCGGTAGAAACCGAATTTAACAAGTCTTCTTCGGTAACTCCCTTGTTAATTATATTTCGAAGCCTCTGGCTCCCTGCTTCGGGGGCAAAAGTCAGACCGCTTTTTCTAACCTTCTGTGCTTTCTCCATCAGTTCCAAGGAAAAAGAATCCACTCTTAGAGACGGAAGGGAAAGATTGACTTTCTTCGGTTCCATCTCCTTAATCAACCCATCGGTAAGCTCTTTTAAAGAGGTATAGTCACTGGTACTTAGGGATGTTAAGGAAATTTCCTCATATCCTGTACTTTCCACCAGATTCTTTGCAATTCCCAACAGCTTGTCCGCAGTTTTTTCTCTCACAGGCCTGTAAATGAATCCTGCCTGACAAAATCTGCACCCTCTAATACATCCTCTAAACAACTCAAGCATTACCCTGTCATGCACTATACCTGTAAAGGGAACAATCATTTTGTCAGGATAATAAACCCTGTCGAGGTCTTTTATAATCCTTTTTCTGATCTTAGCCGGATAAATATCCTCTACCGGTCGAAATGAGCCAATAGTACCGTCAGTGTTGTATTCCACCTCATAAAACCGGGGAACATATATGCCCTCAATTGCCGATATCGAACGCAAAAAATCTTCTCTCGAAAGATCTTTCTTCTTCCAATCCAAATAAACATCCAAGACCTCATTAATAACTTCCTCTCCTTCACCCACAACAAAAAAATCGATAAAATCTGCCAAAGGCTCTGGATTATAAGCACAGGGGCCTCCTGCACATACAAAAGGATGCTCCTTTGTCCTATTGGAACTCAAGATAGGAAATCCAGCAAGGTCAAGCATGTTAATAATGTTAGTATAACTCATTTCATATTGAAGAGTAAACCCGACAAAGTCGAACTCCTTAACGGCATCATGAGTTTCAAGGGTAAAAAGAGGTATTCCATATTCCCTCATCTTAGCCTCCATATCAACCCATGGTGCAAAAACCCTTTCACAAAAAACATCCTCTCGCTCGTTAAGAAGATGATATAAAATCTTCATGCCTAAATGAGACATACCAACTTCGTAAACATCGGGAAAACAGAATGCAAATCTTATATCAATTCTATTCAAATTTTTATTAATACTGTTCCACTCATTACCGGTATATCTTGTCGGTTTTTCGACATTTTGCAATATTCTATCACATACTCTAATACCCAACACAACCTCCATAAAAATAACAAAATATTTAATTACTCATACCACACAATCCCATTTCAATAAAATGTATATATATAAATATAATAACCAATTGACTTCTTTTTATCAACACCAACTTGCTTACATATGTAATAAGACCAATGATTAAGGCTTACTCAATTTCAACACTTCCATTTATAGGAAATATCTGAATCCAAGTTTGTCCTAAATTCAGAGCAATCTCTTTTCCCTGTTTATCCGTATATTTCGTTCCTTCGGATCTTGATGCCTTTGACCATGTTATCTCAATGCATTTACCGTTTGTAATAAAATATCCTTCTCCGCTTCCGACATCATCAAGGTTCTGTCTTCCGGCTGTATCACCGGAGATAGTATAATTTCTAACCTTTTGAATTATAATATTCTTTGTAGTAAGCTGTTCTTCCGACACTCTTTCCATATGGGGCTTTCCCTGCCGGAACCTGAGATACAGCTTTTTTTCAGGATCATAGGTGTATTCGGATATGTATTCATATGAATATGAAAGCTTGATTTTTTCAGCCCTTCTGCCGTTTTCAAGTTCATAATCCTTGTCGGAATATTTAAAAACAAGTTCCTTTTCGGTCTGGGTCCGATATTTAACTTTTTCAGTAAATTCCTTTAACTTTTCCATCGACGTATAGGTATCCTGCCAATTACTTTTATCCGTGGTCAAATCCCAAAATACTCCATAATTTATATTGTTTATACCCAGTTTGGCTATGTCGTCCTTGGCCATAGGGCTCCATCCTTCATGTACATAGATTGCATCGTGTTCCATTGCATAGTCAAGAAAATAATGGCGGGAGCTTCTGACAGGTCCTATCATAGTTGACCCCTCTCCCCAAAAAACAGGCATGAACCTTGTTATTCCTCCCTCAACAATTATCTCGTAAATCAGCTGGGCTTTGTTCAATCCGCCCTGTGGGAGAACCCTTGATCCCTGGTTATCTATCATTACCGCATAGGGTCTAATACCTTTTTCGGGTAAAACAAAATCCACTTTTTGCTCCGGTTCAGGAGTAATATCGGGCTGTTTGGTGAAATTAACACTTGTTTGGGTAGGCGACGGGCTTACAGCTTCATTGTCGGTTTCCGCACTCTTGCCACAGGCTGACAGTAATGCTACCGATATGAATATCGTTGAAGCTATAATTACTTTTTTCAGCAACGTAACATTAACCATTTTTATCCCCCATAATCTTTTGTTCATAAAATACCATTAATATTTCTACATAAAAAAGTAAAATCCTTCAATTCTTTCGAATGAGGATTAAAAATGTCAGGGGCAAGGAGCCCCTTTAGTTCTCTGCATGATCTTTACTCATTAAGCATCTCAAAATTTAATCCCCGTAAACTTTAGTTTGTTATCAACCATGTACGGGGATTAATTCACTCCTCATTCTTCATAAAAATCGAATTCCTCTTCCATTCTTGCTTTAAACTCTTCAAAAACTGACTCCAACTCATTCTCATCCTCAATAGTTACAAAACTATCCTCTCCATCCGGATCCTGAACAATTTTTAAAATCACTACCTCTTCCATGTCGTCTTCATTCTCTTCCTTTTCAACGGGAAGGAGAACCACATATTCACTACCATTAAAATCGATTGTATCCAGATGTTCAAACTCTGATTCTTCTCCATTTTCATCAACTAATATCACGAGGTCATCTCTTTCTTCACTCATAAAATATTCCTCCTGTTTATCATTATAGATATAAATTATATCATAGTTTTTTATAAATTCCATCATATTGTATAGGTTTTGCAAAAATCAATTTAAATATCTATTCAGTTTTTGCAAAACCTATTCCTTAAGCTATTGCATGCTTTTTGCATTCAATTCTATGTTTCGCAAAAAACAATTTAAATATCTATTCAGTTTTTTTGCGAAACATATTCCTTAGGCTATTGAATGCATTTGCATTCAATTTTTTGTTTTGCAAAAATCAATTTAAATATCTATTCAGTTTTTGCAAAATCTATTCCTTACGCTATTGAACGCACCTACTCTATTTCATTCTTTCTTCATTCAATATAATATTTTGCAAAAATCATTTTAATTATTTATTTCAGCTTCTCAACAATCACATAATATTATTTCCTATACTGTTTAAATATCCCTGTAAAATGTATACTGCAGCGATTTGATCCACCACCATCTTCTTTTTTGATTTTTTTACACCCATTTCATGCATTGTACGATTAGCCGCTACAGTTGTAAGCCTCTCATCCCATTTTATAACTTCAATGTCGCTTATTTTCTTCTTTAATAAATCTATGAATTCAATGGTCTTTTCGCCCCGGAAGCCCACAGAACCGTCCATGTTTTTAGGAAAACCCACAATAATTTTTTTGACATCATACTCCTCAACCAATTGGGAAATTCGTTTCAGCGGTACTTCAATATCCGTTTTCCACTTTATTGTCTCAATTCCCTGGGCTGTCCATCCCATCGGATCGCTTATAGCAATTCCTATTCTGCTGTCACCATAATCAATCCCCATAATCCTCATTCATACATACCTCCGATATTCCTTCAAAAATCCTTTTAAACCAATTTAGCAAACCTTTATCGCAAATACAGGACACACCGAGGCACAATAACTGCATAAAACACATTTATCCTCATTAACCTTTGCTTTTTTATCAACCAAACTGAGTGCTCCCTGCTTACACCGCTGTACGCATTTCCCGCAGCCCTCGCACCACCAATCGATATGAAGATGCCGCCTTCTTTTTGAAAGGCTTTCCTGAATTTCTTTAGGCACTTCTCTGTTCTCAAATACACACACATTCATTATAACCTCTTCTACGGATTGCATACCGAGGGCTATAGAATGTATGTAGGGAATATTTAACACAAAGTCCATGCTTTCCTTATAGGACTTTATGAGATTACCTCCTCCCAAAGGTTTCATACTATATATGCCCTTTCCGGCAGAATAAGCTTTTTTTACTGCTTCCAGCATTGCATCTATTGTTCCGTCTCCAATACCAATACCCTGCTTATTAACCAATGGGTGAATAACATCGATTTCAGGCATTTCCGCACAGGCATCCACAACCTCAATGTTATGGGTTGATACTCCGACAGCTTTGATAACTCCCTTTTCCTTCATTGAAATATAGTATTCCAATGCTTCCCTATGCCCTTTAAGAGTCAACCTGCTTTCCTGCTCGTGAAGCAAAAAAATATCTATAACATCAACATCCAATTCCCGTCTTGCCTTTTCAAGACTGTCTTTTGCTCCCTCTTTTGAATAGGCATAGGATTTCGTTGCAATTATTATTTGCTTATTTGACTTTTTTATTGCTTTTCTGATATGGGGATAGGTGCCGTAAAGCTCTGCCGTATCAATAAAATTAACCCCAAGTTCAACGGCTTTTAATATTACATCAGCACCTTGATCCGGTGAGAGATTACCTTGAAGCGGTCCGATAATAAGACCTCCGAAACACAGCCTTGAAACTTCCAGATTTGTATTACCCAATTTACATAAATCCAATAGCTACACCAACCTATCAAGCAACATTAAAACTGCAAAAAACTCCGTATCAATTATACGGAGCCTTTATTTTCAGTTTCCTCCAAGTAAAACCTTAATATCTCTTCCAAAAGTTCATCTCTTTCCAATTTCCGGATTGCACTTCTTGCATCCATATGATTAGTTATATAGGTCGGATCTCCAGAAAGAATATAGCCTACAATCTGATTAATGGGATTGTAACCTTTCTCTTTTAAGGCTTGATAAACAGATAAGAGTAACTCCCTTGCCTCATTAACCTTTTCCTTTTCTACTTTAAACATCATTGTTTCATTGTCTGCCATAACTAATCACTCTCCCGTCCAGAATAAGGACCCTTTCGCCAACATCTCATCATTCATATATGTAAATAAGCCCACATATATATAGTAATACAATAGGATAATTTATGCAATATATTTTGATTTTAAACAAGCCTTGATTATTTCAATTTTCTAATATATAATCCCTCATTCTCTTTTTAAAGTTAGCTCCCGTTTTCGGGGATTATCTCCCCCGTCATATAATCCGAAACAGTCTCTTTCAAAAGCACATTCAATATTTTCCCCTCAAGTTCTCCATTCCCCTCACAAACAACTCTTATGTAATTCGGAGTCAATCCTTCAACATATCCTTCCATTTCCTTTACCTCCTGCTCGAACAATACAGGCAAAACTTTGCCTATATAACCCTTGTTGTAACTCACCTTCATATCGAAAGCAAGGTTTATGAGCATATTGCTCCTCTCTTCCTTTTTTTCCGGCGAAACCTGGTTCGGATATGTTGCCGCAGGAGTACCCTTTCTGGGAGAATATTTAAAAACATGCATGCTTGCAAAGAATATTTCCTGAAGAAACCGGTACGTTTCTTCGAATTCTTCATCGGTTTCCCCCGGGAACCCAACCATAATATCCGTTGTTATTGCAACATCTTTTATATTTTCTCTCAGAAGAGCTACGGATTTTCTATAGTCTTGTGTAGTATATTTCCTATTCATACGCTTTAATGTTCTGTCACATCCGCTTTGAAGAGAAAGATGATATTGGGGACAAACCTTTTTGAGGCTTTTTATCGATTCAATAAACTCTTCATTTATCAATGTGGGCTCAATTGACCCCAATCTTATTCTTTCTATACCTTCAATCTCATGAACTTTCTTCACTATATCTATTAAGGAGGTTGTCTTTATGTCTTTTCCGTAAGAAGCAATATGAATACCGGTTAGCACTACCTCCTTGTAACCCTTACGGGCAAGAGAGGTTATTTCATTTAATATATTCTTTTCTTCCCTGCTTCTTACCGGCCCCCGGGCATAAGGTATAATGCAATATGAACAAAACTGATTGCATCCTTCCTGTATCTTGATAAACGCCCGGGTACGCTCCCTATACACGTCAACACCCAGTTCTTCAAACTCCCTTACTTTCATTACATCCTCGACAAAATTGAGCTTGTCCCCGCCTGTCTCCATCTCTTTGATATACTCTATAATTTTGCCCTTGTCTTTCGTTCCTATGACCATGTTTACACCTTCTATCTTACTTACTTCCTCCGGTGCGGTCTGGGCATAGCATCCGACAACAATAACCACGGAATTTTTATTGTTTTTTTTAGCCTTTCTTATCATCTGCCGGGATTTCCTGTCACTCAGATTTGTTACCGTACACGTGTTTATCACATAGACTTCGGCCTCTTCTTCGAAGTCTACAACATTATAGCCTGCCTTTCTGAAAATTCCCGACAGTGCTTCAGTCTCATATTGATTTACCTTACAACCCAACGTACAAAATGCAACTCTTTTCATTATATCTTCAGAACTCCTCCGGTACCAAAATATAAACTCATTGGTAACTTATCTTAGTTTAAAAAAAAATATATAAAATACTAAGTAAATTTTAGCAATATCACAATTGACTTGCAACAACAAACAGGTTAATATATAACCATGAAAGAAAATCGAGAAAAGAAACGTAAAAGGGGGAAAATGTATGAAGTCATTTAATATTTCACTTAAGTCAATCACTGATGTAAAAGATTTCGTTAATATAGTTAATAAATACGATTTCGACATTGATTTAACATCAGGCCGTTATGTGGTTGATGCAAAATCCATTATGGGTATATTCAGCCTCGACTTAAGCAAGCCCATCAAAGTAGATGTTCATTCCGATGACTGCGAAGGATTCTGCGAAGAAATCAAGAATTATATCGTATAACTGCAATAGAAGGAGGTAAACAACAGTTTTGCCTCCTTTTTTGTATTACCGGATTTTACTTCCCATTCTTCAAATCTTCCTCTGAAATCACCGTAATTCCGTTACTTTTAAGGATTTGCGCAGAAACTCCGCTTCCTCTCCTCGTTCTTCCGGAAAATGAACCGTCATAAATGCTACAGTTACCGCAAGACGGACTTCTTTCCTTTAATATTGCCTTTTTTACACCCATGGTTTGGGCAAGCCTCAAAACCTCTTCTGCTCCCCGGATAAAATATTGCGTGACATCTTCCCCGTTTTTATTTATAACCCTGCTTCTCCCGTTTAACACATCTTCTCCGTCCCCTTCAATTATCTCAGAAGGAGGTCTTGGTGTGGGGCACCCTCCCAATTGTTCAGGACAAACAGGTATCAACCTTTCCTTTGAAAGCAGCTTTATTACTTCACTGTTTAAATTGTTTTTACCGTTATATTTGCAATTCAATCCGAGAAGGCATGCACTCACAAGTATAATAGCAAATTCCCCCCTTTACATTTTTACCTTCTTTGCCTTTTTCTTTCCCTTGACATGTAACAGCACGGACTCATCTGCCTTTTTCTTTCTCTTGCGTTTTGTTTCCTTTATTTCTTGCTCTTTCTCTGCAAAATCCGTTTCCGATTCATGATCGCTTCCGTCTTCGTCGCTGACAATTGAAAATTCAATCTTTCTTGAAGCCACATCCGCCCTGACCAGCATAACTTTTACAACATCTCCGATACGGTAAACCTTTCTGCTTCTTTCGCCTATCAGGCTATAATTTTTATCATTATAAACATAGTAGTCATCCTCCATGCTGCTCATTCTCACAAGTCCTTCAATAGTATTATCCAGCTCAACAAACATACCGAAAGAGGTAACATTGGATATTATACCTTCAAACACTTCTCCTTCATATTTTTTCATAAACTCAACCTTTTTAAGGTCTTCCGTCTCCCTTTCAGCTTCTTCAGCAGCCCTTTCTCTTTCGGAGCAAAGTCTTGCTATTTCCGGTATCCTCTCATTGAGCAGTTCTTCTCTATCCTGCTTCACATTTCCCTTTAAATATTCCTTCATTATCCTGTGAATAATGAGGTCGGGATATCTTCTGATAGGTGATGTAAAATGGCAGTAATACCTTGCTGCCAGTCCAAAATGCCCGGTATTCAAGTGGCTGTATTTTGCTTTCTGAAGAGATCTTAGCATAACGGTGCTTATTATTGTCTCTTCCTTTGACCCCTTCGCCTTCTCCAAAATTTCCTGTAATGCCTTCGGATGAACTTTGCTGATGCCCTTTAGCGTATAGCCCATGTTATGCACAAATTCACTGAAGGTCTCCATTTTCTCACTGTCGGGATCTTCATGAATTCTATATACAAAGGGTGTATTGGTCCAGTAAAAATGTTCGGCAACAGTTTCATTGCAAACCAACATAAATTCTTCAATTATTCTGTTTGCTATAGTAATTACATATCTTTCAACTTTTATGGGCACACCCTTTTCGTCAAGTACTATTTTAGCTTCATCAAAATTGAAATCAATAGCACCTCTTGCCATTCTCTTTTTTCTCAGAATGAGGGCCAGCTCCTTCATTGCCAAAAAATCATCAAGAAGATATTTGTACCTTTCAATAAGCTCAGGGTCATTCTCCTCGAGTATTTTATAAACGTTGGTATATGTCATCCTTTCGTTGGTATTGATTACACTTTCAAAAATCTCATGATCCAAAACCCTGCCCTCACGGTCGATCTCCATCATTACAGTAAAAGCAAGCCTGTCCACTCCGGGATTTAAACTGCATATACCGTTGGAAAGCGCTTTCGGAAGCATAGGAATAACCCTGTCCACCAAATAAACACTGGTACCCCTTTTAAGTGCCTCCTTGTCCAATGGAGAATCCTCAGTAACATAATAGCTTACATCCGCTATATGAACACCCAGCCGGAAATTTCCGTTTTCAAGCCTCTCGATTGATACCGCATCATCAAGATCCTTGGCATCCTCTCCGTCAATAGTTACCATTCGAAGGCTTCTTAGGTCTTTTCTTCCCTTTATCATCTCCTCAGTTACTGTCTGGGTTATTGCTTCCGCCTGTTTTGCTACTTGCTCCGGGAAATCCTCCCTCAGGTTGTAGGTCTTCATTATAGATAAAATATCCGTTCCAGGCTCATTTCTGTTTCCAATTATTTCGATAACCCTACCCTCGGCATTTCTCCTTTTCTCCGGCCATCGAATAATCTCAGTTACAACCTTCTGCCCCGACTGTGCGCCATTAAATTCATCTTTAGGGATGAAAATATCCCCTGAAATCCTGGGATCATCCGGAACCACAAAGCCAAAGTATTTACTGCTCTCAAAAGTTCCCACAACAGTGTTATTGGCTCTTTTTATTATCCTGATGATTTCCCCCTCTGCCCGCTTATCTCCAATAACCTTTTTATTGACTCTGGCAATAACCCTGTCATTGTGCATGGCACCGTTGAGGTTCTCCGAGGAGATAAAAATATCCTTTATGTTTTCGTCATCGGGAATAACAAAACCATATCCCCTCTCATTTCCCTGGAGATATCCTACAATAAGATTCATTCTTTCGGGAACACCGTATCTGTTTTTGTGAGTCTTGAATATACTACCTTCTTGCTCCATTTCTATTAACAGGTTCTCAAATATTTCTATATCGCTTTTGGGTACATCCAATACAGTGACCAGTTCACTGAATAATAAAGGTTTGTATGCATCCTCTCTCATAAAAGCCAGTATTCTTTCTTTTCTTTCCTTCATAGTTTTTTCGTAAAGCCGCATTTTTTAACCGTATCCAGCGGCATCCTTCCTCCTTTTCCTAATAATTAACCTAGTTATAATATTTTTCCCGTAAAGCACATTATTTAATACTTGACACGGAAGGATTTATTATGAATATAAAATATACCACCATTGGTTTTATTTGTATCAATGTTTTTAAAAAATAAATATTATGTATAAACAAAAAACCAAGTTTGTTCTTCAACCTGGTTTTTTATCATATAAATCTATGATTTTAATACTTTTAATTTACTGCAAAATAACTTTACAGACCCAAGTCGTCAGAAATCTCCTTCATAGCCTTTAACGCAAGTTCTGCAAACTTTTCCAGAGAAATTCCAAGCTGTTCACACGACTTAATCTGCTCCCGGTTTGCTCCTTTTGCAAAGCCCTTCTCATCAAACCTTTTAATCACAAACTCGACAGTAACATCCTCCAGCTTTTTTGAAGGAAGAATCAACGCACAGGCAGTTATCAACCCTGCCATAGGATCTGAACAATACAATGCTTTATCAATCTTTCTCTTTCTTTCAATGCCATGATAGTCATTATGTGCTCTTACAGCATAAACAATTGAACTTTCAACATCCAAGCTTTCTAAAATATCCGCACCTACCAAGCTGTGCTTCGAAGGATCATCTGCTGTTTTATCGTAATCAATGTCATGGAGCAGACCTGCCAACCCCCACTTGTCAATGTCATCCTTAAAATAAAAAGCCAATTCCTTCATAATAGCTTCAACCGCAAGAGAATGCTTTATTAAATTTTCATTTTTCACTCTACCCTTTAACTCTTCTAATGCCTGTTCTCTTTCCATCGAAACCACTACCTCCAATTTCTTATTGAATTGCTAACACCAAAAGATAAATAGCAAACTGGTGGATAGCCGCTCAATTCACATATGTATTCAGGATTTAGCCCTACTGAATCCCCAATTTATATTACTAAACTCGAACAATAATTACAAGGAATAATTGAAGTTTTCGATAAGAAAATGTATTGTTGTTGAAATAATCAGATGTATTTTTCGTTTTTATGTACTATATCGGCTTAGTTGAACAAGACCTTTTAAGAGTACAAAAAGGAAACTGTATAACACAGTCTCCCTTTGTCATTGATCTTATTTTGAACTCAAAACAACTTGTAAAACAACTGATGTAATAACGAATCCAATAGCTGCAACTATAGTATACTTACTTAAAATAGCATCAATTGTTCTTCCTTTATTCTTACCAAAAAAAGTCTCTGCACCACCGGCAATAGAGCCTGATAATCCAGCCTGCTTACCTGACTGAAGCAGAACTATCACAACTAGTGACAATGAAAAAATTATGTGTAAAATAGTTATTACTATTTGCATGCTTATAGGCACCTCCTAAAAAATTGACAGAATATATTCTAACACAATAATCATTAAAAAACAAGCTTTATTGCCAATGATTTTTCAGATTTATTCATCTTTCTACTCATGTATTCTGTCATTCTATCCATTACACACTAATAATGTGTAACTTTTGCTGTCGGCCTATTTGTTTTTCAGATTGAACCATGCATTCAAACCGGGGTAAATGCTTACATCTCCCAATTCTTCTTCAATTCTTAATAACTGATTGTATTTAGCAACACGGTCAGTTCTTGAAGGTGCACCGGTCTTAATCTGTCCTGCATTGGTTGCAACAGCAATATCGGCAATTGTTGCATCCTCGGTCTCGCCTGACCTGTGAGATACAACCGCAGTATATCCTGCACGATTTGCCATTTCAATAGCATCAAGAGTTTCGGTTAATGTACCGATCTGGTTAACCTTTATAAGTATGGAATTGGATACTCCAAGTTCAATACCCTTCTTAAGCCTTTCGGTATTGGTAACAAAAAGGTCGTCTCCTACAAGCTGAATCTTGTTACCGATTCTTTCGGTAAGCATCTTCCAGCCTTCCCAATCCTCTTCGGCAACACCGTCTTCAAGAGATATAATCGGATATTTGTTTACTAACTCTTCCCAATAGCTTATCATTTCTTCCTTTGTCTTTTTAATGCCGGACTTCCAGAAAAGATAAGTTCCGTCTTCCTGGTACATTTCCGTAGCAGCAGCATCTATAGCAATTCGGAAGTCATCCCCCGGCTTATATCCGGCCTTCTCAACTGCCTCCAATATAACCTGAATAGCCTCTTCGTCGGTCTTAAGGTTAGGTGCAAAACCTCCCTCATCTCCAACAGCAGTGCTGTATCCTTTGTCCTTTAAAACCTTCTTTAAATTATGGAAAACTTCTGCACACATTTGAAGAGCATTTTTAAAGCAGCATGCTCCTACAGGCATAATCATAAATTCCTGTATGTTTACACTGTTATCGGCATGTTTTCCGCCGTTGATTATGTTCATCATCGGAACAGGAAGCGTTTTAGCGTTAACCCCTCCAATATATTGATAGAGGCTTAAGCCCAATGCTTCAGCAGCTGCCTTTGCTGTTGCCAGAGATACACCTAAAATTGCATTTGCTCCAAGCTTTGCTTTGTTCGGTGTACCGTCAAGACCAATCATCATATTGTCAATAGCAACCTGATCAAAAACATTCATGCCTTCAACCTTCGGTGCTATAATATTGTTTACATTGTCTACAGCCTTTTGTACCCCTTTACCCAGGTATCTGTTTTTATCATTATCTCTTAATTCGATAGCTTCAAAAGCACCTGTAGATGCACCGGAAGGTACTGCTGCTCTTCCAACGAACCCTCCTTCTGCAATAACCTCAACCTCAACTGTCGGATTCCCTCTGGAATCAAGTATCTCTCGTGCAAATACACTTTCAATTTCCAAGTATTGTTTCATCAGTGATTCTCCCTTCATGTATATATAATTTGTTCCCTTAATAGAATATCTTACATAAAATACTTTGTAAATATATCTAATTTATTTTATCCAGATTTATTTTAATTAAAACTCAAATCATAAAAAGGCTTACTCTCCCTTTCCCTGCTGAAAAAATACGGGAAATAATCTTATACATCTCCAAGTCTTAGCTAACACTAAGAGTACTTAAAAATGCGTTTACGGTATCGGGATCAAACTGCGTACCCGAGTTTTTCTTCAATTCCGCAATAACCTGATCCATTCTCATACCTTTTCTATAAGGTCTATCGGAGAGCATTGCATCAAACGCATCCGCAACACACAAAATTCTTGCTCCCAGCGGTATGCTTTTGCCCTTTATTCCACTGGGATACCCGTTACCGTCGTACCTCTCGTGATGGTACTTGATTGAATCAATCAATAGCTCAATACTTGCTAAAGGCTCCAATATATCAACACTATAGCTGGGATGTTTTCGAAGAATTTCAATTTCAGACTGAGTCAGTGGCTCAGTCTTGTTTAAAACACTTTCAGGTATCTCCACCTTACCTATATCATGGAGTAAAGCCGCTATTTTAAGCAACCTGAGATTTTCATTGCTTAGTCCCATAGCTCTGCCTATCATAACAGCATAATCCATTACCCGTTCCGAATGCCCTAGGGTATATTTGTCTTTTGCGGAAACAGTCCCCAAAAGCGCCCTCAGTCCACCAAAAAGCTGATGCTCATCGGAACTGAAAAATGTCTTTATTTCTTCAAAAACATTTCTATACAATTGGACATTGTTTCTACCCAAATTCTTTGCCTGATAAAGAGCACTGTCGGATTGCATAATCAATTCATCCTTATTCCGGGCAAGAGCAGGATATATGGAATATCCCACCGATAAGGTCGCACTGTCGGTTATCCGGTCAAATTCTTCCGATGTAACCATGTCATTATATGCTTTTCGTATTCGTTCAATCAGCGATAATATATTTTCAGGGTTGGACTCGTTTGTTATAACAGCAAACTTATCCCCGCCATATCTGCAAACAACGTCCTTCTTTCCCACTTCTTTCAAAATTACCTCAGCTGTTTTTGACAATAGCAAATCTCCGGCCTTGTGGCCGTTGGTATCGTTATATTTTTTGAAATTATCCAAATCAATCATTATCAAACTTAATGAGCCGTTAGTTCCTTCAATCTCTTTAATTCCTTCTTCCAGCTTTGTTTGAAAATATCTGTGGTTGTAAACGCCTGTTACAGCATCAATATATGCCAACCACTCCAGTCTTTTAATGTGTTTGCGTTCCCTCTCCGACGAAAAAGCAACAAAAACCGATACAATTATTATAGCAATCCTTGTGCAAGCATTTACAAAAAGCATCCCGGAACTACTATCTGCCATCTCTTCGATACGTTCCGTAATATTTACCGAATCCATAATAAAATACGTATGAACCAGCGTTGACAACCTAAATAAGTGGATAGCTGCCCAAGTATTCGTGAATATAGATTGCAGCATTCCCAAATAGCCAAAGCGATAGGAGAGAAATATAGAAAGACCTATTTCCAAAATCCCTACCAAACCTCGATATGTAATAGGCAATACACCGGAAGCCTGCAACAACACAACCAGTAAATTAACCAAACTAAAAGCTATAAACCATCCGGATATTCTCTCCTTCAAAATATTTATCAATGATTGCTGCCCCATATTATAAAAATCCTTCAGATTTGCTACTTGATATTTCTTTCCAATCAATAAATTCCTCATACTGACCTTCCTTTTTCTGCCCCTGACACGCATTAACCAAGCAGGTCAAATTTTGTCCTTTTTATGAATAATTATATATTATAGCGCAATTTTTCTCAAGTAATAACCTTTATGGAGGAGCATTAAATATAAATGTGAAGAAAAATACTCGGAAAACTCAAGTTTCTTGCATATTTTTCTTCACCTAAGCAATATGCCCTCCTCTCCGAAGGACAAATTCTCATTGCTGGCACATCGTTAAAACCCATTACATTATAAAAGATTATTTCTTTACTATTAATGATTCTCCCGTCATTTCAGCAGGCTTTTCAAGTCCTAAAATACTAAGCATTGTAGGTGCAAGGTCTGCCAATCTTCCCTCTTTAAGCTCAATATCTCCAAGACCAATAGCAATCAACGGAACCGGATTTGTTGTATGTGCCGTAAAAGAACTGCCGGTTTCATAATCAATCATCTGTTCAGAGTTTCCATGATCCGCAGTAATAAGCACTACTCCATCCTGAGCAAGTACCGCAGGAACAACCTTTCCTAGGCATTCATCAATAGCTTCAATTGCAGCTTTTGCTGCATCGAACACACCGGTGTGTCCCACCATATCAGGATTTGCATAGTTAAGTATTATTACGTCGTACTTTTTCGAATTTATGCACTCAAGTACACTGTCCGTTACCTCATATGCACTCATTTCAGGCTTCATATCATAGGTAGCAACCTTAGGAGAATTAATCAATACCCTGTCCTCTCCGTCATATACTGCTTCCACTCCTCCGTTGAAGAAGAAGGTTACATGGGCATATTTCTCCGTTTCGGCTATTCGAAGCTGTTTGAGTCCGTGCCTGCTGATATATTCACCGAAAGTATTGGTGAGGTTTTCAGGTTTAAAGGCTACAACAGCGTTTTCAATTGTTACGTCATATTGAGTCATGCATACGAAAAATACCGGGAAGTAACCCTTTTCCCTTTCAAAGCCGTTAAAATCCACATCGGTAAAGGTTCTTGTAATTTCTCTGGCTCTGTCGGGTCTGAAATTAAAGAATATTATCGAATCATTCTTTTCAATGGTTGCCACCGGCTTGTCGTCTTTCATGATTACGGTAGGCTTTACAAATTCGTCAAACTCTTCCCTTTTATAGGATTCTACCACTGCCTCTATTGCACTGGAAGCCGTCAAACCCTTTCCCAATACCATGGCATCATAGGCAAGCTTGACCCTTTCCCATCTCTTGTCCCTGTCCATGGAATAATATCTTCCCATAACAGAGGCTATTTCTCCAACACCGATTTCCTTGAGTTTGCTCTCAAGCTCTTCAACGTAACCTTTGGCACTGTCGGGGGGAACATCTCTTCCGTCAAAAAAGCAGTGAACATAGACATCTTTAAAATTATGTCTTTTAGCCAGCTCCAAAAGCCCATACAAATGGGTATTATGACTGTGGACTCCTCCGTCGGATAAAAGTCCGAAAAGATGCAGCTTTGAATTGTTCTTTCTGCAATTGTCTATAGCATCAAGGAACTCTTTCTTTTCAAAAAAGTCTCCGTCTTCAATGGACTTAGTTATCCTTGTAAGCTCCTGGTACACTATTCTTCCTGCTCCGATATTGGTGTGACCCACCTCGGAATTACCCATTTGTCCCTCGGGCAATCCCACATCCAAGCCGCTGGTCCGAATACGGGTATTGGGATATTTACTCATAAAACTGTCTATATTGGGTTTGTTGGCGGCTTTTATGGCATTACCTTCTTCTCTTTCGTTTATACCGAAGCCGTCTAATATAATCAATGTTACCAATCTTTTATTCATTGTCTTACACCTCATTTATTTTTATAAGAGTGAATCCAAGGCTTATAACCTTTATCACTCAATATGCCTGATTTTTTATTTTCCTTCGGGAAATCCCTTTTATTAAAATAGCCCCATGTTTATTGATGGGGCTATTATCGCATAAATTACACCGGTTAAAACCGTTGCAAAAAATCCGTTAAGTAATGCAGGTCTTAAAGAATACAAATCCAACAATTACTTATTATACTTTGCTATTTTTTCAAAGTCATCAAGTTTAAGACTTGCTCCACCTACAAGTCCTCCATCAATATCAGGCATGTTGAAAAGCTCAGATGCATTGGCAGCGTTAACGCTTCCGCCGTATTGAATTCTGATAACTTCTGCAACCTCACTGCCATACAGTTCTTTAATACAGCCCCTTATTATTGCACAAACTTCCTCTGCTTGTTCACTGGTAGCAGTTTTGCCGGTACCTATTGCCCAAATCGGCTCATATGCAATCACAACATCCTTGACCTGTTCGGCTGAAAGGCCCAACAAAGCAATCTTTACCTGGTATCTTACCAATTCGGCTGTAACACCTTGTTCTCTCTGGGTCAGGGACTCACCTACACAGACAATCGGTTTTAATCCGTATTTAAATGCAGCATGTACCTTTTTATTGACGGTCTCATCGGTTTCTCCGAAATATTGTCTTCTTTCGGAGTGACCAATTATAACATAATCAACCCCAAGGTCAGCCAGCATCGGTCCGGAAACTTCTCCGGTAAAAGCACCTTTTTCCTCCCAGTGCATATTTTGTGCGGCAACCTTGATATTTGAACCCTTGGCTGCTTCTATAACACCCGGTAAACATACAAAAGGTACTCCTACTACAACCTCAGAATCAGCATCTGCTACTCTTTCCTTTAAAGCATTTACAAACTCAACAGCTTCTTTGGCTGTCTTATTCATCTTCCAATTTCCAGCTGCAATAATTTTTCTGCTCATTTACATCTTCTCCCCTTATTTATCCATTAATACATCTATTCCCGGAAGTACTTTTCCTTCCAAGAATTCCAGTGACGCACCGCCACCGGTGGAAATATGAGTTATTTTATCTGCAAAGCCCAGTTGTTCAACAGCCGCAGCAGAATCTCCGCCTCCTATTATTGAAATAGCACCGGACTCAGCAACAGCTCTTGCCACTTCTTTTGTTCCGTTTGCAAAATTCGCAAACTCAAATACTCCCATCGGTCCGTTCCATACTACGGTTTTAGCCTTCTTAATTACTTCGGAATACTGTTTTACTGTTTCAGGTCCAATGTCCATTCCCATCCAACCGTCAGGAATTGCATTTGACGGAACAACCTGACTTTCGGTATCGTTTTTAAACTCTTTACCTACCAAATTGTCAACAGGGAGCATAAGCTTTACACCCTGGCTTTCTGCCTTTTCAAGCAAGCTCTTTGCCAATTCCACCTTATCGTCTTCACAAATGGAAGTACCTATGCCATATCCCTTTGCTTTAAAGAAGGTATATGCCATACCTCCACCAACTATAAGATAGTCAACCTTGCCGATCAGGTTTTCGATAACACCTATTTTATCGGAAACCTTGGCACCGCCCAATATTGCTACAAACGGTCTTTCAGGATTTGATAAAGCCTTGCCCATTATGTCAATTTCTTTTTGAATAAGATAACCGCATACTGCCGGTAAATAGTCCGCAAGACCTGCTGTTGAAGCGTGGGCTCTATGAGCTGTTCCGAATGCGTCATTTACATAAATTTCTGCCAATTCGGATAATGCCTTGGCAAAAGCAGGATCATTTTTGGTCTCTTCCTTATGGAATCTGACATTTTCCAGCATCAAAACTTCTCCGTCTTTTAATGCAGCCGCTTTCGCTTTTGCATCCGGCCCGATAACATCCTTTGCCATAATAACTTCTTTTCCGAGAAGCTGACCAAGTCTGACAGCCGTCGGCTTCATGCTGTATTTGTCCTCAAAACCGTCTTTCGGCCTTCCAAGATGGGATACCAATATGGTTTTTGCACCATGATCCACCAAGTACTTGATGGTTGGAAGTGCACCGACTATTCTCTTGTCATCGGTAATATTTCCGTTCTCATCCAATGGCACGTTAAAATCAACTCTAACTATGACCTTTTTTCCCTTTACATCAATTTCCTCAATGGATTTCTTGTTCATCATTGCCATAAATCTTCACGCTCCTTACTAATTGAACATCATAGTATTATTTTAATAAACTCTACTTTACGCATCTTTGAGCTTATTCACAAAAAGGTCCGGTCGAAACCGAACCTTTTCATTAGCCTTTTAATAAAGTAGATAATTATTTCGCATCTACAGAAGCCATATGAACTATTAAATCAACAACCTTGTTGGAATAACCCCACTCGTTGTCATACCATGAAACGAGTTTTACAAAGTTGCTGTTCAATGAAATACCTGCTCCTGCGTCAAATATCGATGTACGTGAATCACCAATGAAGTCTGATGAAACCACCTGATCTTCTGTGTATCCCAAAATTCCTTTTAATTCGTTTTCTGAAGCCTTTTTAACTGCAGCTTTGATTTCATCATAAGTAGCAGCTTTTTCAAGACGGCAAGTCAAGTCAACAACTGATACGTCAAGAGTCGGAACTCTGAATGCCATACCAGTCAATTTGCCGTTCAATTCCGGAATAACTTTTCCAACAGCCTTTGCAGCTCCTGTTGAAGACGGAATTATATTTCCTGCAGCAGCACGTCCGCCTCTCCAGTCTTTCTTTGAAGGACCGTCAACAGTCTTCTGTGTAGCAGTTGTAGCGTGAACAGTTGTCATTAAGCCCTCGATAATTCCAAAGTTGTCATGAATAACCTTAGCAAGAGGAGCTAAACAGTTTGTTGTACATGAAGCATTTGAAACAACCTTCATGTCCTTAGTATATTTGTCCTGGTTAACACCCATTACAAACATCGGTGCATCTGCTGAAGGAGCACTGATTACAACCTTCTTTGCGCCACCTTTAAAGTGAGCTGAAGCCTTTTCTGTTGTTGTGAATACTCCTGTTGATTCAACGATATATTCTGCTCCGCATTCACTCCATGGAATCTCAGCAGGATCCATACTTGCATAAACACTTATTTTCTTTCCGTTAACAACAAGTTTACCGTTGTCTTCGGAAATTTCACCTTTGAATTGACCGTGAACTGTGTCATACTTTAACATATATTGCATATATTCCAGGTCAATAAATGGATCGTTGATACCAACAACCTCAACATTAGGATTATTGAGCGAAGCTCTGAAAACTAGACGTCCGATACGTCCAAAACCGTTAATACCTATTTTTACTGCCATTTTATATCGCCTCCTATGTAAATTAAATATACTAATAATGCTTATATCAGTCACCAGATAGTATGAATGCAGTAATAAATTCACCAACTGGCAAGATTATCATATAACATCAACCATTTTATATTATTTCATTTCTATTTTCAATACTAAAACTAAAAAATAAATAATTTTTTAACAAACTTTCTCATAAGCCGCTCCACGTCCTTTTGCGGGCTATATATAAAACAATTCATGCTATATGATTTATTTTTTATGATGACCACTATTATTATTATCAAATATTCTTATTTTAGTCATATTTCTTTATTGCCTATAGTTTTTTATTCCCTTTCACACCTTATCGCAAGGCTCTTCATAACGGGAATTATCGGCTGATAATGCAATTCGTTTATTTTGATAATGCATTTCATCTATTTATTGGTTATCTTATTGATATTTTTTATAAGAATGGATACTGTTCCATCGGGATTGTTAATAAACTCCAATTTATTTTTATCATTATAGTAGCTGGACGGAAAATTTATCTCTATGCCGGTATCGGTCTTAATTTTTGAAGTCCTAAATCTTCTCTCCGCAAGCTTCTCCGGTATTGATATTGTTTTTTCATTCAAACCTGCTCTTTTTATTTCGGCAATATATTCATTTTTTATCTCCAAGTTGTTTTCAAATACTTTATCCGCTATTGAATCCACTTCAATACAGCTTGTCTCTTCCAGAGTTTCCGATACCGCTTTTTTGAGCTTCGCAATATTATTAAAATCCTCATCGAAAAATTTTTTATTTATCTTTTGCGTGACCTTATCGAGGATTTTCAGCTTTTCATTATCCGAAAGATTTGTTGAGCAAATCAAAAAAAGTTTGGACAGATAAAACTCCTTTTCTCCGTTTATTTCATATGCCTTTTCTATAAGCTTAGTTTCCAAGCTATCCAGGTTAATAAAAGCACATTCATCTATCTTCTGAGAATCCGACGGCAAAAGAGTCCTATGCCGTATTATAGTGTTAACGTTTCCTTCTTCGTCATTTTGAACATAATGGGTAAATCCGGTTTTGTAATTCAACTTCAATATGCCGAAGTAGGATTGACCGTTATATCTAAAAAGGCAACATATAAGATCCGCCGGTGCTATGTCAACATTTTTAGTCATTATGTCAAACAATCTTTGAGCAGTAAAAATACTTGCCCGCAAGAAATCCCCGTTGTTGTTCGCCAAATGTTGACATAGATCCCTCATACTATTATTGTCACCGATAAACCTGGCTTGCTTTAAATTAGTGTCAGAAAACAGCTTGTCAATATGTTTTCCCAGAAAATCGTTTATATCACTATCCAAATCCAATTCCTTGTCCGAATATACAGGAATACCGACATTGTTGTCCAATATATGCAATACTGCTTTTTCTATTTTAATATTCTTGTCCACACTCTAACCCCACATTCTAAAATTTATGAATTATCATAAAGAAAACCTGACTAATGCAGGTTTTTATCGGCTTTTTATCTTTTTGTCCGGTAATTTTATAATCTTCCGGTCATAACTCATTTTTCAACAGAAGAAATTATTGCGACCAAAAACTCTACAGATTTTATCATATCCTTTATGGATATCTGTTCTTTCTGGCTGTGTACCTTATCCATTCCCACACTGACATCCACAGCCTTTATACCTTTTGAATTAATTATATTTGTGTCACTTCCACCTCCGGTAGGTACCAATTTAAGCGGAATTCCCGTTTTTGCAGAGGCTTTCTTCAGTATTGTTATAATTTCATCATCTTCACTGACGTTAAAAGCCGGGTAAAGCAACTCGGAATTAAATACAACCTCTCCTCCGAACTTTAACGCAGCTTTTTCAAAGCAGTTTTTCATGTGCTCCGTTTGTGCTTTTAGCTTTTCCTCGTTTCTGCTTCTGACTTCAGCCTTAATATCCACACTTTCGCAAACTATGTTTGTTGCCTGGCCTCCCTTTATTATCCCGATGTTTGCAGTAGTTTCTTCATCTATTCTGCCAAGCTTCATATTTGCTATTGCCTCCGATGCAATCTGAATGGCACTGATACCTTTCTCCGGTTCAAGTCCGGCGTGGGAAGCTTTTCCCCATATTTTCACATCGATGTGGTTTTGTGACGGAGCCCGCACCGCAACCTCGCCGATTTCTCCACCGTTATCCATAACAAAAGCATACCGGGCTTTAATATCTTTCAGTTCGAGGTTTTTCGCCCCCAGCAGCCCGCACTCCTCCGCTACGGAAAACACAATATAAATATCTCCATGCTGCAGACTGTTTTCCTTGAGAATTCTGACAGCCTCCAATATACACTCTATTCCGGCGGCATCATCTCCGCCAAGTACCGTTTTTCCATCGGTTTTTATTATGTCTCCTTCCACTACCGGGCTTTTACCGATACCCGGCTCTACCGTGTCCATATGCGCCATCAGAAGAACGGCTGGCACATCGATATTTCCCGGTACTTTGCAAATTATATTTCCGGCATTTCCTCCGATTTTTGATCCCGCTCCGTCTTCCTCGGCAGCAAAGCCCATATCCTCCAGCTTCGCTTTAAGAGCATTCGCCATTTCCCTTTCCTTACGGGAAAGACTGTCAATTTTGACCAACTCCAGAAACTCATTTACCAATCTCTCTCTATTAACCAAGCTCATAACCATATTTCACCGCCATGAATATTTAGTCAGATTTCCTTTCGTGACAAACCCGCTGAAGTTATTTTGCCGTAAAGCCTCATAAACAATTATAGCAACAGAATTTGACAAATTCAATGATCTTATGTTCGACCTCATGGGAATCCTAATACACCATTGCTGATTCTTTACAAGCAGCTCTTCCGGCAGACCCGCCGTTTCTTTTCCAAATACAATAAAGCACCCTTCAGGATAATTTACTTCGGTATATGAATTTTCAGCCTTAGTAGAGGCATAAAAAAAAGTACGGTCTTTATATTTTTCCCTCAATTCATCAAAATTATCGTAATACGTTATATTTACATCACTCCAGTAGTCCAAACCTGCCCTTTTGAGATATCTATCATCCACAGAAAAACCCAAAGGCTTAACCATATGCAAATTTGCACCTATAGCCGCACATGTCCTTGCAATATTTCCCGTATTCTGGGGTATTTCCGGTTCTACCAGCACAACATTCAAATCCATATCTTACTCCTCCGCATAAATCAAATATATTGATTTCATATCAGTATAGTCTTGCCGAACATATTCTTCAATATTTTCTCAAACTTTATATTAGCACAAACAACCGGATTGTTTAAAGACCGTTTTTATGATTAAATACTCAAAAATATACCAAAAACTTAGATTTCCGAGATGTTTTACGCCCGGACACAATAGAAATTTGAGCATGCAAAAAAGGCCGTCACCGACCTTTTCATAAATTATATTCAATTACATAATTATTTCACTAATTATTCGACTACGGAAATATGAATTTCGATCTGTTCATTATCTTCAATTAGAAGCGGAATGCATATCGTTTTCATTTTTGTCGGCGATATCTGTATATTGTCACCGATGAGAAAGGATGGTGGAGTTATTTCAATACCCACTCCTTTATTGTAAAGGATGGTTGCAGTATTTCCCAATATCATATTTGTAAGCTCCGACAAAGCACTTTTTGAAATCTCATCCAAATCTAAAAGTTTCTTTCCTCCCATCATATTAGAAGCAATTATCAAGGCAACTTTCTTACTCATTGCAAAAACTGCCTGTCCCCTTATTTTTCCAGTCAATCCGACAAATATTAGAATATTGTCACCGGTATAGGGAGATTTCTTAATATATACATTTCCCAAACGAGCGTCTATCCCCGCAATCTGCTTTAATACCGATTGACTTGCTTCAATGAAAGGGTTTATGTATTCGACATTCATAAATCTATACCACCTTTTTATATATGATGCTGAGAATTTGGGACGTATTTTAGAATCCGGGAATTTTAATTATGTCGGATATAATGCCAGATATACTATTATAAATTAATAAGATTTTACACAGACTGCCAACAATAAATGAATTTAGGTTCAGTTAAATACAATCGGCAATGAAGCAAAAGAAAAACGTATAGTTTATATTATTCTATAAGCATGTTAAAAATTCCTTCTTTTTTGCTGCACTTATAGCAAGTATTTTTTCTTTTTGCTTTTTTCATATCTTAACTTCATATATTAACATGTGTACTGCAAGACATAAATTAATGTCTTGCAGCACTTCTTTTCAAAACTTCCTTCAAAGCTATTGTAGTAATTGGGGCACCTTTTTCTATTTCATCATTGAAAATCATTTTGCCCGGATCCCCTATTCCAACAATCACCAGATCGTCATGCTCCCTTAATATACTTAAGGTATCTCCACATATTATATCTTTGCGACTTTCGTTCCCATTTTTATCCACCGTACCTTCTATTACCTTACCTTCTCTGGTTACCGAACATGTCACCTTATGCTTAATGCAATCCTTTCCTCTGGAGGATACAGCCAAAACACCGAGAGTCTCAATACAATCATGGTTCATAATTATTTCCATTGCCGTCTCGCCTTTTCCCTTTCCTTTGTATCCTCTGTCATCCACCATAACCACCACGGGATCGTGTTCGGCTCTCTTTATCAGTTCAACAATTTCATCGCCGGTCAGTATAGTCGGATTTCCTGCCGAAGCAGATATGCAGCTTCCACCGATATTGGCCGTAGCAATCTCCACAGCCCTCATAGCTACCATATCACCATCGGTAACAAAAATCACTCTCTTTTTATCCATATCAATCACACCTATATTTCAAATGTTGGGATAGCATGCTTTAACGGGTATTTATAACTATCTTTTGGCTTTAGGTCTAAACGCAACCGATGTAAGATACCCAAAAAATATAGCTGCGGCAATTCCCGCTGCAGTAGCCTTTATCCCCCCGGTAAAAGCTCCGAGTATACCATATTTATCCACATCACTAAAAGCTCCCTTTACAAGAGTATAGCCAAATCCCGTTAGCGGTATTGTGGCTCCGGCACCTCCAATATCCACAATCTTTTGATAAACCCCCAAAGCTGTCAATATTGCACCTGCTGTCACAAACAGCACAAGTATTCTCGCTGACGTAAGCTTTGTTTTGTCGATTAGTATCTGTCCCGCTGCACATATTACTCCTCCGACAATAAAAGCATTAACATAGCTCATTAAAACATTATCCATCAAATCACCTCAAAACTGAGTTATATCATTTTGCTATTGCAATACCGTTGAAATACTTACGGCATGTGCTATAGAAGGTATTGACTCTCCCTGTTGGGTGCTTGTCGGGCTCATTAGCGCTCCGGTTGCAACAAACAATACATTTTTTAGGCTTCCCTCCATCAATTTCTTGATAATAAAACTTGCAAAAACCGTTGCACTGCAACCACATCCACTACCTCCGGCATGTGTATCCTGTCTTTCCCGATCGTATATCATTAAACCGCAGTCATTATATACGCTGCTTATGTTATAGCCCTGCTCCTGCACCAGTTCGGCACATATTTCTTTTCCAACGGCACCGAGGTCTCCCGTCACAATCAGATCATATCTGTCGGGAGAAAAGCCGGTATCCCTGAAATGAGTTACAATGGTATCAACCGCAGCGGGTGCCATGGCAGCTCCCATATTGTTTGCATCCTTGATACCCTTATCTACAATCTTGCCGGTAGTGATATGTGTTATATAGGGACCGTTACCCTTTGCCGAAAGTAAAACTCCTCCCGAACCTGTTACAGTCCATTGTGCTGTTGGAGGCCGCTGTGTTCCAAGTTCCAGAGGAAACCTGAACTGTTTTTCGGCAGAGCAAAAATGACTGGATGTAATACAAACAACATGCTCTGCAAATCCACCGTCTACCAGCATAGAGCCTATACTCATTGACTCAGCCATAGTGGAACATGCGCCATAAACCCCAAAGAAAGGAACTTCCGACTCTCTGAGACCGAAATTTGCAGCTATACATTGGTTCAATAGGTCCCCCGAAATAACATAGTCTATTTGCCCGGCAGATTTATTGGCCTTCTTTAAAATAAGTGCAAAAGTTTCTCGGATTAATTTGCTTTCAGCTTTTTCCCAACTTTTCTCTCCCCACATCTCGTCTTCCAGGATATTATCAAAAAACAGCCTTAAAGGCCCTTTTCCTTCCTTCGGTCCTACAATTGCAGCTGATGAAACAATGTTTGGAGGATTCTGAAGTTTTACTGTTTGATTTCCCAATCTTTTTGTACTCATATTCCACTCCCCGCCTTACCTTAGTAGAAAATAAACAATTCCTGCAACAATAGATGCTGAAATTCCGTATACAAGGACAGGTCCGGCAATAACAAACATCCTTCCTCCCACACCCATAACATATCCTTCACTCTTAAATTCCATTGCAGGAGAAACAATAGAGTTTGCAAATCCTGTTATAGGAACTATGGAACCAGCACCGGCAAATCTACCCAAATCATCATACAGATTAAGGCCTGTAAACAATGCTCCCATCAATATCATCAAAAGCGAGGTAACTCCTGCCACTTTCTCCTGATCGTACCCTCTCATTCGAAGTGCATTGGTAATAAACTGACCTACTATACAAATAAGTCCTCCCACAATGAAAGCCCTTATTACATTTCTGACAATATTTGAATTGGGGGATTTTTTCTCAACATAATTTTGATATTCCTTATCGGTCATGGTTTTTCTCATAATAAAATAAACCTCCTGGCTTTTCTAAGTAGTGTTTTTAACTTTAAAAATTGCCGACTTATAATTTGTAAAAAAACACCCTTCGTTTTAAGCCCATTTGGTCCACAATTTTAAAGGGCACTTAAATCCCTTTCACATTTTTCACTGAATGTGTCCATAACGAAAATTCCTTTAGACGGAATTTTTTCAGGTTTACGCAATAATAATGCAACTGCTAAAAAAGTAATGAGTATTATCAGGCTTAAAACTATTAACATAAACTTATGCTTTCCAAGTACTTCTGTCATGTTGAACCAGTCCTCTATCCTTATAATTTCTATATAGTTTAGTATTATAAAAAATAAAAACAATATGCAGGAACATATTGTTTTTATTATATATACGGCTATTTTTCACCAATAAAACCATTGTAATTCTTTGTAATATAAGATTTATACGGATGCATTTTTTCTTTTACATCCTATACATACTTAATCTTTTTTCGAATATCCTCTAAAATTTTCTTTTCAATTCTTGAAACCTGAACCTGTGAAATTCCCAGCATTTTGGCTATCTGAACCTGGGTTTTTTCTTTAAAATACCTTAAAATAATAATTTGCTTTTCCCTTGGTTTAAGGGTATCCAATACCTTTCTCAGGTCAATTTTGTCCACCAGATCTATCTCATTGTCATTGCCTTCGTTATTAATCCTGTCTATTAAAAGTGTTGACGAATTGTCACCTTCTCCAATAGTGCTGTATAATGATTCCGGTGAACAGCTTGCTTCCATAGCCATTACCAACTCTTCAACGGGGATTTCAAGGCGGGATGAAATCTCACTTATTGTCGGCTCCCGTCCCAATTCCTTTGTCATTATTTCCTTGGTAACTCTGGCTTTATTGGACAATTCCTTCAAAGAACGGCTAACTTTTATAATACCGTCATCCCTTATAAACCTCTTTATTTCCCCAATAATCATAGGAACTGCATATGTAGAAAACTTGACATCAAAGGAACAATCAAATTTGTTTATTGCCTTTATCAGTCCTATACAACCTATCTGAAAAATATCCTCAGTTTCATATCCCCTATTCTGGAATCTTCTCACTATACTCCAAACAAGACCCAAATTTTTCTCCACCAATGCAGATTGGGCTTCATTGTTCCCCTTCTTAGCCTCTTGTATTAACTCCAGAGTCTCCTTTTCAAATATTTCGTCCATAATTATATACATTCCTTTCGCAAGCTCAAGGCATAAACATTTTAAAGTATTTGACAAAAAGTTAATAACTGCTAAAATCTATTCTTTACATTTTGTTGGCATTCTAGACATTACCCAGGTTGATTTCCTACAGATTTAAATTCCTTATACATTTTTACAGTAGTACCTTTCCCTACTTCCGAAATGACCTCAACCTCATCCATAAAGCTTTCCATGACAGTAAAGCCCATACCCGATCTTTCCATTTCCGGTTTGGATGTATACATGGGCTGTCTTGCCTGCTCAATATCTTCTATTCCCTTACCTTCATCAATTACGGTTATTTCCACGGCGTTGGTATATAGTTTGCAGTTCATTTTTACAATACCGTTGCCGTTTTCATAGCCGTGAATAATTGCATTGGTTACGGCTTCGGAAACTGCAGTTTTAACATCTGCCAGCTCTTCAAGGTTTGGATCTATTTGAGATACAAAAGCCGCAGCTACAACTCTCGCAAATGCTTCATTACATGACTTGCTTACAAATTCCAGTTTTACTTCATTTATAGGATTCATTCTTTATTCCCCTTTACATTTTTTTAATAGCTTCATCAATGTTTTCATATGCCGGCATTAATTTCAGAATCCCGGATAAATTAAAAATCCTACGGATTTTATCATTAATACCGGTTATAGATAATTTTCCGTTTAAGCTTTTTATTTTTTTATACCTTCCGATTATTACTCCAATACCTGAGCTATCCATAAAATTAACCTTTGAAAAGTCCATAATCAAATTTTTCGTGGAAGATTTCATCATTTCAGCATCCAGCTTCTGTATTATGTGTTCGGCAGAATGATGATCCAGTTCCCCTATAATGGTAGCAATTAAAGTTGTGCCTCTGTTTGTCAATTTTAAATTCAAAATTATCCTCCTCCAACCTATGTCATCCTAAAATTTATTCTTCATAGACATTATTTCCCCTTCATAGAATAATGTAAGGTTTTGTAATTTGGGCAAAAAAATATCGACAGACAACAGCAAAAAATTAATGTTGGTTCCCGATTTTTCAGTAAGAAAAGAATCATGAATAAAAAATAAAAGATGGGTATATTTCCCATACTATACGATAGATATGATTAAATTTTATTCCTTATACTTGAATAAAATAAATATCAATACTTATAAGTAAAATCATTGAATTTTTAGAATATATAACCCCTATATGCAATCTCCTTTGACACTTAAAAATCCTCCGGCAAAAGCATATTGTCCAAATTTATATTCTAAATCAATCAAGTTCTCCAAAACCTGAAGTTATTAAATCAACAAGCTCATTTAAGGCTAATTCCTCATCTTCACCCTGTGCTCTTATTTTCACTTCTTCTCCTTGGGCAACGGCTAAGGATATCAGACCCATAATACTCTTTGCATCAACGTTTTTTTCATCCTTTTTAATCCAGATGTCCGATGTAAACTTACCGGCCGTTTGAACAAACATGGCAGCCGGACGTGCATGCAACCCTGACGGATTAATTATTTTAATAGTCTTTTCAACCAATTTATTATTCCCCTTTCATACTTCTTATTCTTTCAGCAATAATATCTAGTTTTCTCAATCTATGATTTACTCCTGATTTCCCCAGGGACGGATTTAACATTTCACCTAGCTCCTTAAGGCTGGCATCGCTATATTTAAGCCTTAGCTGTGCAATATCCCTTAAATTTTCCGGCAATTTCTCAAAACCGAGATTATCCCGGATATACCTGATATTGTCCACCTGTCTAACCGAAGCATTCACCGTTTTTTGAAGGTTTGCCGTCTCACAGTTTACTATTCTGTTGACATTATTGCGCATCTCCTTCAGAATTCTTATATTTTCAAGCTCCAAAAGTGCAGAATGCGCCCCGATTATGTTTAAAAAATCAACTATATTTTCACCCTCTTTAAGATAAACCACATAGTTGCCTTTTCTCATAATCACCTTTGCATTTAAATTGAAGCCATCCATTATTTCGTTTACTTCCTTTGCCAACGCATGATTGTGGCATATTATCTCAAGGTGATATGTCTTTTCGGGATCACTCATTGAGCCTGAAGCTAAAAAAGCTCCCCTTAAATATGCCTTCCTTCCGCTCTTCCTGCCGATTGATTCGGCATAAGGCAAATATTCCACTTTGTCCGAGGCTTTTATGTTGATATCATCGAGTATTTTCTTTAACCCGTTTGAACAGGTTAGCACCAACATATATACAATATGTTTTTTTAGCTTCCGGCTTCTTCTTATACTCACTTCCACATTTATTCCATATAGTTCTTTAACAAGTGAAAAAATCCTCCTGGCAAAGGCAGCATTTTCAGTAATAATTCTCATGTTTATCTCATCAGAGCTCACAACTTTTATTATCCCGCTTATTCTGATTGCTGCCGCAAGCTCGCAAATAAAGCTGCTGCTGTCACCTATATCAATTCTACACAACTCATTCTTGACTGTAGATGAAAACGACAACTCATACACCCCATATAACACTTAATTATTCTTTCGATTTTCGACATTTTATCCGTCAGTTAATCCGCACACAAATTATACCCTAAATCTCAATAAATTGCTAGTGTCGCGTTTCACTTAACAGAAACCGGATTCGGCATATTTGGGTTGGATCATTTACTCAAACCCCATTACATCCTCAACATATGCTCTTAATATTTCGGCGACACTCCATGCCTGAGCAAAGCAGCCTCTGGGTATCAGCGGTTCATCTCCGTCAAATATTTCGGATATGGAACCGAGGCATGCATCAGCCAAGTGGTCTATAAACGGCTCTATAAATTTTATAGCCATCTTTTTTGCCCCGGATGAATAATTGTTTACTTTCAAGTACGCAGTTATAAACTGTCCGAGGGGCCAAGTCCAGACTGTGCCTTGATGATATGCACCGTCTCTTCTGTATTGATCTCCGGCATATACTCCGACATATTCACTGGATTGGGGAGATAAACTCCTGAGCCCGTATGCCGTATACAGCTCGCTGAAAACCTTGTTTACTATCTTTTTAGCCTTATCCCCTTCAATCACAGGATAATCCAGGCTAACCGCCATAATCTGGTTGGGTCTTATTTTATCATCATTATAATTTTCCGTTATGCAATCATAAAGGCATTGCTTTTCTTCATTCCAGAATTTTTCTGCAAACGACTCCCTCACCTTTTGTGCCAATTCATCGTAAGAGGCAAAATCCCGATTCAAATGCTTCGACAGCTCTGACATCACCTTTAGTGCATTATACCAAAGGGCATTAATTTCCACCGCTTTTCCATGTCTTGGTGTAACTACCCAATCTCCTACCTTGGCATCCATCCAGGTAAGCTGTGTATATTCATTTCCTGCGGTGATAAGATAATCCTTATCCATTTTGATGTCAAACCGCGTTCCCTTCGAATAGTACTCAATTATCTCTTTCAGACCGGTATAAAGGTTCTTTTCAATAAAATCGTAATCTTTGGTATAATCGGCATATTTTTTTGCGGCGACAAAATACCATAAAGGTGCGTCAACACTGTTATATGGCGGCTCATTTCCGCCGTCTGGGAACATGTTTGGAATCAGGCCGTCCTTGATGTATTTTGAAAATGTGTAAAGTATCTCCTTTGCATCCTCGAACCGTTTTGTCGAGAGGGTAAGTCCTGTAAACGCAATCATGGTATCCCTTCCCCAATCGGTAAACCAGGGATATCCTGCAATTATGGTTTTTGCATCGGTTGATTTCCGGTGAACAATAAAATTATCAGCAGCCAAGACAAGTCTTTTAGCCAGTTCATTCTTATATCCTGCATTATCAACCAGCGACTTAAGCCTTTTTTCTTCCTTGCCGATTATTTTCCGACCGTCCTTACAGCCTATACTTTTTTCAACAGTACAAATAAAAGTAATGCATTTTTCCTCCATCGGTTCGATATCTATATCAAAACAACCGGGAATATAGTGGTCTTCAGTTGAGGAAAGACCCCTCTCCCTTTCTATTGCATAATCCATGTTATAAAACCATGTATCGTCCAAATCCTTATATTTTCCTTCACTGCAGTATAAAGAAATATCTATATCGTAAAATGTAGGCCGAACAGTTAATATATCATCTTTGTATTCTTTCACAAAATTCATATATGCCCTGCTGGAATTAAAATGATAATCCCTGAAGTTTACCAAGGGAGTAAGCCTTAAATTTATCTTCTTTATTCCGTTAATTATACGGTAAACCACTGCAACGGTATTTTCTCCGTATACCATGCATATTTCCTTTTCAATATAAACATCCTTTACTCTGAAAATGTACTTGGGAAGAAAATTATACTGAAAACGCTCCAAGTAATGGTAACCTTTTTGAATAAAGCCCGGTACTTCATAGGAAAAAAGATTATAAATTTCACCGTCAACGGTAACACTCTCATCAATCTTCGATAATATTAAGTGTCTTGCGACGGGAGGTTTAAGCGATGCAACTAAAAGTCCGTGATATCTTCTTGTATTGGAACCGATTACGGTCGAGGATGAAAATCCACCTATTCCGTTAGTCAAAAGCCATTCCTTCTGTATTCCCTGTTCATAGGTTCTCCAGCATGATTTTCCAAAATCCATGTTTCCCATCCTCCGTATCTATATTAATCTGGTATTACAACTCTGCCTTACAAAGGTCTGAGTTATTTTATTAAATTTACTGAGCTAAGTTTTTAAATTTATTCTTATAGTAATAGGTCGACATTTTATTGTCTCTACTAAAGAGAGATTTTTCAACCAAATTAATAATTGTTTGCGCTAACCTTTTTGTATCATGCCTAACATAGGAATTATTTATACAGACAAAATCTTCACCCAGAAATTTAATACCCGGTATTCTCATATCTTCACTTGAAAGCCTTACTACCTCTGCTCCGTCATCCCTATACTTTTTCTTCAAATCCTCGGGTATATCAGCAGTGTTATATATGCAATAATCAACAATGCCTTTAAAAGAATGCCTTTCTATTGCCCTGATATGATCCTCCACAGAATATCCTTCCGTTTCGCCGGGTTGGGTCATTACATTGCACACATATACCTTTAAAGCCTTTGAATCCCTTATTGCTTCACATACACCGTTAACCAGAAGATTGGGAATTATGCTTGTATAAAGGCTTCCTGGTCCCAATACAATAACATCGGCATCATTAATTGCTTCAATTACTTCATCCAAAGGCTCTACAAATTCAGGCTCCAAATATACCTTCTCAATAGCTCCCTTGTGAAACTTGTGATGCTCACCTATTTTTGATTCGCCGACAATTACATATCCGTCCTCCAATTGCGCGCAAAGCTTAATATCCTGCAGAGTAACCGGAAGCACTCTTCCCTTTACCGCCAGTACATCACTCATTCTCTGTACCGCCTGTTCGAAGCTCGAACAAATCCCATCCATTGCTGCCAGAAAAAGATTACCGAAGCTTTGACCTTTTAGCATTCCGTCCTGAAATCTGTACTGCAACAGTTTTTCCATGATGGGCTCCGTATTGGCAAGTGCTAAAATACAGTTTCGGATATCTCCCGGAGGCAACATTCCAAGGTCCTGCCTCAAAACTCCGGATCCTCCTCCGTCGTCAGCAACCGTGACGACAACGGTAATATTTGAGCTGTATGCCTTAAGCCCTCTCAGCATGGTTGAAAGGCCGGTACCTCCACCTATTGTCACTATTTTAGGATCACATTCCGGTTCCTTTTTTTCACAAGTTAAAGCTTTGGCTTCTTCTTGTAAAAAAGCGGATTGGGAAGTATTCTTCCCGTCTTTGTCAAATTTTCCGTTTGTAAAAATTTGCTTTACCGTATTAATAATCTTCATTTTTTGGCACCCCTGCCATCCTTATCTATGTCCCTGTGATCTATTACAACTCTGTGCTCCCTCTCCGACAGATATTTATACAATGACTCTGAAATAGCCACCGATCTATGTCTCCCTCCGGTACATCCTATTCCGATAACGAGCTGCGATTTGCCTTCTTTTATATAGTTTGGAATTAAAAATTCCAGCATATCTTTGAGCTTGGCAAGAAACTCGGAGGTTTCTTTGAAGCCAAGAACATAATCCCTAACAGCCTCATTTTTTCCCGTTTGCTTTTTCATACTGTCAATATAATAAGGATTCGGAATAAATCTCACATCAAAAACCAGGTCGCAATCAATAGGAATACCGTATTTAAAACCGAAGGATATGATATTTATTATCATACCTTCAAACCTCTTGCCTTCCAAGAAAATGCCCATAATTTCTTCCTTAAGCTGTCTTGGTGTCAGATTGGAAGTATCAATAACATGAGTTGCATTTTTCCTGATCTCCGACAATATCTTCCTTTCCTTATTGATTCCCTCTATCAGCCTTCCGTCCTCCGCAAGAGGGTGAATGCGCCTGCTCTCTTTAAACCTCTTTATAAGAACGTTATCCGACGCTTCCAAAAATAAAATTTCAAATGCTATTCCGGCATCTTTTAAATCATTAAGCTCCGGAACCAGATCATTAAATAACTCTCCACCTCTTATATCAATAACAAGAGCTATTTTATTTATTTTTCCTCTGCTTTGAATACATATTTCAACAAATTTGCGTATAAGCAATGGAGGAAGATTATCCACACAGAAAAACCCTATATCCTCCAAATATTTAACAACTAGACTCTTCCCAGCCCCTGAAATTCCGGTAATTATCAGTAACCTCATTTGTGCCTCCTATTTTTTATCTATATATCGTCTATTCTTCACCAACTATTTTAACTTCTGTTTGCATTTCAACCCCAAATTTCCTCCTTACTGTTTCCTGAACATGCTTTATAAGGTTTATTATATCCCGGGCTGTTGCATTCCCGGTATTAACTATAAACCCACAATGCTTATTTGAAACCTGAGCTCCTCCAATCTGATAGCCTCTAAGACCGCTGTCCTCAATAAGTTTTCCTGCAAAATACCCCTCCGGCCTTTTAAAAATGCTGCCGGCACTGGGCATATCCAAAGGCTGTTTATCCTGCCTTCTTTTTGTCAGTTCTCTCATTAATGCCTTTATATCATCTTTATTGCCTTTTTTCAACTGCAACACTGACCTTATGACTATACCCGACTGTCTCTGTATAAAACTGCTCCTATAGCCGAATTCATGTTCTTCTTTTCGTAAAACCTTAATCTCACCGTTCTTATCCATGTATTCGGTCTCCACCACGACATCTTTCATCTCTCCGCCATAGGCACCGGCATTCATTGCTACAGCACCGCCCAGAGTTCCGGGTATACCGGACGCAAACTCCAGCCCGGTAAGTTCATTTTCCAGTGCAATACTCGCGAGCTTTGAAAGCAATATACCGCCATATGCCCGGATAGTGTCATTTTCAACAATGCATTCCCTCAGGTTGTCGTATACTTTTATCACAACGCCTCTGATTCCCTTATCGGACACAATTAAATTAGTACCGTTACCCATGACAAGTAGAGGAACATTTTCTCTTTGGCATAGTTTTATAACTTCTCCCAGTTGAGAAACCGATACAGGGGTAACCAGAATGTCTGCAGGTCCTCCAACTTTAAATGATGTATGTTTCTTCATCGGTTCGTCAAGCTTTATATTCCCAGGACCGACAATTTCCTCAAGTAACGGTACCAACAGTTGCTTATTCAACGCCTTCAGCCCCTTATTAACCTATTTTAAGACTTATAACAGTGCCTTTTAATATAACTATGTGAATCTTTTAAATAAGTTACATCATGTTATTTCATTTTAATTTTCAGACAACACTAATTCACAAAATATTCCGTATTGTCTATTTTTTCTATTAACCGGCACTATTATTCATATTACTATTTTACTTGAACATCAAATCATATAGAATCAAATACGAATATTATCTTTGGCTCGGGCAGTTTACTCTATTTTTTCGTTCCTTTTTCTTTTTTAAATATTCATCGAACTTATCAGAGGAAGTATTCATAATTAATTCCTCAGGCATGTCAACTTCCTCCAGAAGCTTATATATCCTGTCAAAGCGCCCCACATCATAGCTGATATGGGCATCACTGCCGCAGACAATTCTAACTCCCTGTTTTTTACACTCAACGGCAAATTCTTTGCAATTCTCCTCACAACCCGATCTGACCAAAAAGGAACTGTTGTTTATCTCTATAAACTTGCCGTTTTCACAAGCAGCTTTTACAACCTTCTCAATATCCACCTGAAACATCTTGTTTCCGGGATGTCCAATCGCATCCACATACGGATTTTTCAATACATTCACCATAGCCTGGGTATTTTCTTCCACGGACGAAGGCTCAATACATACATCGTGAAAGCTGGCAATGACAAAATCAAGCCTTTTCAAATATCCGTCAGGCATATCCAAGTTACCCGAATAATCAATTATGTTTGCCTCAACACCCTTTAAAACCCTTATACCGAATAAGGTCTCAGGTATAATCCTGAGATTTGCGAAATGGTATAAATACGGTGCTCCCTTCATTGCAGGGCCGTGATCCGTAATTGCAAACATTTCAATTCCCTTTGATGCAGCCTCTCTTGCCATCTCCTGAACTGTGCTGTATGCATGACCGCTGGCTATAGTATGAGTATGCGTGTCTACTACGAATCTCAAAATCATTCCCCCATTTTATCTGTAAATAGCTTTTAATTTCACCAATATCAAGACCTTCAATAATTGAAGCTAAAATCAAAAGTGCTGCTCATCATATGATGAATTATTTGAGGTATCGTTCGAAGCATCGCTCATTCTATTCTCCATTCTTTCCTTTATAACCCTTGCAGCGTTATATCCCATATTCTTCTGCCTGTTGTTCATGGCCGCTACCTCAACAATTACCGCAAGATTACGCCCTTGCCTTACAGGAATGGTAAGGCAGGGAACTTTTATTCCCAATATATCTATATAATCATCCACCAAACCCAACCTGTCATAATTCTTCTTTTCATCCCAGAACTCCAGCTGTATTACAAGATCTATATTTTCAGTAACCTTGACGGATCTTACACCATACAGATTTTTTACATCAAGTATTCCAATTCCTCTAATTTCAATAAAATGCCTTATTATATCCGGGGCTGTTCCATAAAGAGTTTTGTCCGATACTCTCCTGACCTCAACCACATCATCGGCAACAAGCCGATGGCCTCTCTTTACAAGCTCCAGAGCAGTTTCACTTTTTCCTACGCCACTCTCTCCCAGTATTAGTATACCTTCTCCGTATACCTCGATTAGAACTCCGTGTTTTGTAGTTCTCGGTGCAAGCTCAACATTAAGATAACCGATCAACGCACTTAAGAACCTTGAGGTTATACTCTGGGTCCTTAAAATAGGAATACCGTATTTCTCAGCTACTTCTATCATTTCCGGAAAAACCTCAAGACCTCTTGCCACTACCATACAGGGAAAACCGCATTTAAAAAACTCATCCAAACGCAAATAGCGTTCTTCAGAGGTTAAACCTGAAAGATAAGTGGTCTCAACCGTTCCGATAATCTGAACACGGTCCGTTCCAAAATGCTCAAGATAACCCACCAACTGCAATCCCGGTCTGTTGACATCGGTGGATGTCAAAAAAATACTATCAATTTTGTCCTCTCCGCAAACACATTCCAGTGAAAAATCCTTTATAACTTGCTCTAAAGGTACAGAATACATAATTATCCCCCCAGACCCAAAATAATTTAAAACAAAATAACAATTTTCAACTAAAAAAACGACCTTTTATATTATAACACAGTAGAAAGCACATGGAAAACAGTAAATAAAAATTGGACGCGTTAGAAAAACTTTATGAGCTTTTAATATCAGAAAAATATTATTCTCTTGATCTGTCATAGAACTAAAAGGAAATGGAGAATGACCATGGAACAAACAACAGAAATAAATGGAGCGGGTGAAGGGAATCGAACCCTCGCAATCAGCTTGGAAGGCTGATGTTCTACCATTGAACTACACCCGCATGAATTAGGCACCTGCAGAGCAGGTTTACATATATTATAATATTTTGGAGCGGGTTACGAGATTCGAACTCGCGACTTTCACCTTGGCAAGGTGACACTCTACCACTGAGTTAAACCCGCATCATTTGGCCGCGAAAGATATTATACATGCTCATAAGGCAATTGTCAAGGATTTTTGCGAGGAAGGATTCGGCATATTTTTCCTGTTTTGTGCCTCCGCCCATCCGATATATAAATTTCCTATATTAAAAAAAAGAGACTGCAAACCCTTGCAGTCTTTTAGGAAAGTATGCTATCTGTTTATAGCGTGAGGCAATATGTTAATGTTAATATTAATATGCTATGTTAATATGCTATTCCCTGGGCATACATCGCATCTGCGACTTTCAGGAAACCAGCTATGTTTGCTCCCACCACCAGGTTGTCCTCATAGCCGTATTCTTTTGCGGCTGCGCTTACATTCTTGTATATGTTTTCCATAATACCCTTCAGTTTAGCATCTACCTCTTCAAAAGTCCAGGAATACCTCATGCTGTTCTGGCTCATTTCAAGGGCTGAGGTTGCAACGCCGCCTGCATTGGCAGCCTTAGCAGGCCCAAATATAATGCCGTTCTTCAGGAATACATCAATCGCTTCAGGAGTTGACGGCATGTTGGCTCCCTCTCCCACTGCAAAACAGCCGTTGGCTACAAGAGTGTTGGCAGCCTGTTCGTCCAGTTCGTTTTGAGTTGCGCACGGAAGAGCTATATCGCATTTTATTGACCATATCCCCGAGCAGCCTTCAAAGTATTGGGCATTGGGGTGATATTTAACATATTCCTTTATCCTCTTTCTCTCCACTTCTTTAATCTGCTTAACTGTATCCAGTTTGATCCCATCCGGGTCATAAACATACCCGTTAGAATCGCTCATTGCCACAACCTTTCCTCCCAACTGGTAAACCTTTTCGGTAGCGTAGATAGCAACATTGCCCGAGCCGGATACGGCGACTGTTGCACCTTTGAAAGACTTTCCTTTTGCCCCCATCGCCGCGTCCATGAAATAGCAGAGGCCATAACCTGTAGCTTCTTTCCTTGCAAGGCTTCCTCCCCAAGTTAAGCCCTTGCCTGTCAACACACCCGTAAAGTCGTTTTTTATCTTCTTGTACATGCCGTACATGTAGCCAATTTCACGTGCGCCAACGCCTATATCTCCGGCAGGCACGTCGGTATCTTCGCCTATGTGCCTGAAGAGTTCAAGCATGAAGCTCTGACAGAACCTCATTATCTCCCCTTCGGACTTACCTTTAGGGTCAAAATCGCTTCCTCCCTTGGCGCCGCCTATAGGCAGACCCGTAAGAGAATTTTTAAAAATCTGTTCAAATCCCAGGAATTTTATTATTCCGATGTACACGGAAGGATGGAACCTCAAACCGCCTTTATAAGGACCTATTGCGCTGTTGAATTGTACCCTGAAACCACGATTGACCTGAACTCTGCCATTGTCATCCACCCATGGCACTCTGAAAATGATTTGCCTCTCAGGCTCCACTATCCTGTCGAATATGCCGGCCTTTACCCATTCAGGATGTCTCTCAGCCACCGGCTCCAAAGACTCGAGGACTTCTCTCACTGCCTGGTGAAATTCCGGCTCATGTGGATTCCTCTTGATAACTTGCTCCATTACGCTGCTTAATATTTTCATAATTTTTTATATACCCCCGTTTAACATTTTTATGAATAACCGCTTTAAAAAGCTGATAATTCCCAACGATAGCATTGCTCAGCATGCTCAAAAATATAACCCTTGCCCCATTAATAAAAATTACGGAACAAACAGACAAGGCTCCGAAATCAGCAGCTTTAAGAAAAGGCAATTTCGGTTTCCTGACGCAATACCACCATTATTAAATTATGCCTTACATCTGCCGTAAGGCTTGACAACATGCTTCACTGCACATTGTATACGGTATACACCATTGTACACCCCACAACATAATTGTCTGGGGGAATAAACGATATGATTGTATATCACGTAATTTATAAAAAATTATAGCATAACAGCCCCAAAATATGCAAGACATTTGTTGCAAAAATTCATTTTTATTTTTATCAGGCAACCTGATGTTTTACATCAAATGAAGGAAATCTTGCACAAAATTAAATAAATATACGATTTTGCATGATTTGATTCATTTTGCAAGTTGGTATTTTCTTCTGTCATTTGCAAGTGTATCGCAAATCTGTATCAAAACGCAAGGAATATAACGTTAGGAGTACAGCAAATTGAAGTTGAAAATCGATGCGCGTTACAACACCGACATGGTACGGGATGCCCATTTCATTGATTTCCCGATTTGCTGAATAGCAATTTACAATATTAAAGCGAGGTCTCCGTAATAAGCCATAATTCCACAAGTTATAAAAAGAGGACCCGGCCAACTAAAACCTAACCCATGTCCTCTTTTTTTAAATGCCTTTATTGATTTTACAAATGCCTGTTTTTTAAGCCTTTGTGCTTAAATACTCATCTATCGCCTTAGCGGCTTTCTTGCCTGCGCCCATTGCAAGTATCACGGTTGCGGCACCTGTTACGGCATCTCCACCTGCATATACTCCTTCAATGCTGGTAGCCCCTGTCTCTTCATCGGCTATTATTCCTCCCCACTTCTGGGTCTTAAGCCCGGGTGTGGTGGACTTTATAAGAGGATTCGGAGTCTGCCCTATGGCGATTACTACAGTCTCCACGTCAATTACGTGCTCCGATCCGGCTTTTGGTATAGGCCTTCTTCTTCCTGAAGCATCGGGCTCGCCCAGCACCATCTCCACACATTCCATCCCTTTTACCCATCCATCCTCTGTCCCAAGAATTCTAACTGGATTCGTGAGAAGCTTGAATATTATGCCCTCCTCTTTAGCGTGGTGGACTTCTTCAAGCCTCGCGGGCATTTCAGCCTCAGACCTTCTGTATACTATATATACTTTTTCCGCTCCAAGCCTTTTTGCGCTCCTTGCAGCGTCCATGGCAACATTTCCGCCGCCCACCACCGCAACGCTTTTGCCCACCTTGATGGGCGTATCACATTCGGGGAATTTATATGCCTTCATCAAGTTTATCCTTGTGAGGAATTCGTTGGCTGAATATACGCCATTCAAGTTTTCTCCCGGGATGCCCATAAAACTTGGCAAACCTGCCCCCGTGCCTATGAACACGGCTTCAAACCCTTCTTTTTTCAGTTCTTCCAGGGATAACACCTTACCTATAACCATGTTTGTTTTAATTTCTACGCCAAGCTGCCTCACCGTATCTATTTCCTTCTGCACCAGTGATTTAGGGAGCCTGAACTCAGGAATACCATACATCAAAACTCCTCCCGGGGCATGAAAGGCCTCAAATATTGTAACATCGTACCCCATTTTTGCCAGATCCCCGGCACAAGTCAGCCCCGCAGGGCCTGAGCCTATCACTGCTACCTTCTTATTTTTCTTCTCTACCTTCTCAACTTTTGTTTCCCTGTTGGCCATGTACCAGTCGGCTACAAACCTCTCAAGCCTTCCTATACCCACCGATTCTCCCTTTTTAGCTCTTACACAAAGCTGCTCGCACTGGGTTTCCTGAGGACATACACGCCCGCATATGGCAGGCAGGCTGTTAGTCTCTCTTATTTTATTGTATGCCTCCTCAAACTTGCCTTCCGCCACCAGCTTAATAAAATCGGGTATCTGAACGTTTACAGGGCAACCTCCTACACAAGGCCTGTTTTTGCACTGAAGGCATCTTTGAGCCTCTTCCTTGGCCATTTCTTCGGTGTAGCCCAAGGCCACCTCAAGGAAATTTCTGTTTCTCACATTTGGGTCCTGCTCGGGCATTTTTACTTTATTTAAAGCCATATTAGGCATTCATTACACCTCCTAACTTGCATAAATGGTCTTCCAGGCTCCTTTTCTCCATATCCTTGTACATCATTTGCCTTCTCATGGCTTCGTCGAAATCCACTTCATGTCCGTCAAAATCAGGGCCGTCCACACATGCAAATTTAGTCTTTCCTCCCACAGTGACCCGGCAACCCCCGCACATTCCGGTACCGTCAACCATTACAGGGTTCATGCTTACTATGGTCTTTATGCCGTACTCTTTTGTAAGGTTGCTTACTACTTTCATCATGATCAGGGGACCTATGGCGATTACAAGGTCATACTTGTTCCCCTCTTCTATGAGCTTTTTCAAGACATCCGAAACGAATCCTTTGTTCCCGTTTGAACCGTCATCCGTCGTTATAAAAAGCCTGCTGCTTACGGCAGCCATTTCTTTTTCCAGTATTATTAGGTCTTTGTTCCTGAAACCTATTATCGAATCAACCTCCGCCCCCATGCTGTGAAGCTTTTTCGCCTGGGGATATGCTATAGCTGTCCCAAGGCCTCCACCTATGACCGCCACCTTTTTATACCCTTCAAGGTGGGAAGGCACTCCAAGCGGGCCTACAAAATCAAGAAGCGCTTCTCCTTCTTTCATGGTGCCCAGCACCTTAGTGGTTTTGCCAACCTCCTGGAATATGATGGTAACAGTCCCTTTTTCCCGATTATAGTCCGCTATAGTTAAGGGTATCCGCTCACCCTCTTCATTTATTCTTAAAATAATAAATTGCCCCGGCTCTGCTTTTCTGGCCACATATGGGGCTTCAATTTCCAACAATTTTACGGAAGGATTCAACACTTCCTTCCTTACTATTTTGAACATCCAACAACCCCCTCTGGATACTTTTGCAAGATCAAAACATTAAAATTGTATTACGTCTATTTTATATTTTTAACAGCCATTAGTCAACTGCAAGTTACCAGCTTAGCCGACATTGCAGCGCAAAGCGGCCATATTATGGCAATGAAAATTAAAAATTTTGGAAACCTAAATTGCAGAAGGACATATGCAAGGGGATCTGGAAACCTGCTGACGGAGCAAGTATAAGGCCAAATCCCTGTCCTAACCAGAATAATCTCAGGCAGCGCAAATGAAGTCAAAAACTGGCACCTATTGCAACGCTGGCCCAATATAGGTGCCGCAATTCTTTAAATTCCGTCATTTTACGGATTTCATCTGACCCTAAGACTTTAGCCTTCAAACTCTTAATCCTATTGATCAGTTGATTGATGGAATTATTTAATTATATTTGTTTTTGTAGTATAATTATTTGAAACAATAGTACATTTTGGAGGTTGGCGATGAAAATAAAAGAACTGTTTAAAACCAAGAAACCTGTTATATCATTTGAAATTTTTCCGCCTAAGTTTGATACTCCCCTGGAGACTATATACGACTCTCTCAAGCAGTTTAAGGATTTAAATCCGGACTTTATAAGCGTTACTTATGGCGCAGGTGGAAGCCAGAAAGACAGGACCATCGAAATTTCGTCAAAGATTAAAAATGAATACGATGTTGAAAGCATGGCCCACTTAACCTGCGTAGGCCAATCTGAGGAAGAAATCGACTTGATGCTCGACTCTTTACAGAAAAATGGGATAGAAAATATACTCGCCTTGAGGGGCGATCCCCCGATAAACCAGCCTGATTTCGATTTCAGCAAGGGAGCTTTCCGCTACGCAAGCGAACTTATTCGGTATATAAAGTCCAAAAGTAATTTTTGCATAGCCGCAGCAGCATATGTTGAAGGACACGTAGACTGCAAGCGATTAAAGGAAGATATGGCTTACCTTAAGAAAAAGGTTGATGAGGGAGTTGATTTCCTCATAACTCAGCTGTTTTTCGACAACAGGCTGTTTTACGATTTTTTGGACAAAGCTGCCGCCTTAAACATAAACTGCCCTGTGACACCCGGCATAATGCCTATATTTAAAGCAGACCAGATTAAGAGAATTACGTATCTGTGCGGCGCTTCCATCCCTGCAAAGCTGGTCATCATGATGGATAAATACGAAAATAGTCCCGAAGACCTCCGCAAAGCAGGCATCGAGTATGCCAGCACGCAAATACGGGATTTGATAGATAACGGTGTTGACGGCGTTCATCTTCTCACGATGAACAGGCCGAAATCAAGCAAAGAAATACTCCAAAACGTAGGATTGATTTAAAATATATGGGCAGGATATCCCTGCCCCCTGTCATTTTATCTTTCTGCTTCCGCCTTTTATTACCCTTATTTCAACATTCTGTTGTTCCAGTTTACTTTCCAGAATATTGAAACGCCTGTCATGCTCCTGTTGTTTCTCATACACTTGCTTATACCCATCGTATAAAGCTTTTATATCAGTTTTAATATCATTCTCAATTAAAGCTTCAAGCCTTTTTTGCCCTTGTTCCACTTTAGTCAATCTTCCTTCAATATTGTCCATTCGCTTATCTATATTATCCAATCGCTCGTCTATATTGCCAAATCGCTTATCTATATTGCCAAATCTTTCATCTATGCCTGCTTTTGTGTCCTGCAGTTCTATTTTTGTGTCCTGTAATTCTATGTAAACCTTCTCCACCAAATCAAGGATCTTATCAATTCTATCGCTCATGACGGCTCCTCCTCCCGCCTTTTTCATTGAATTATAACATAATATTCCATTATTTTCAATAAATAGCAAGGGGACCCTTGCATCATCACAATGTCCCCTTACATGTTTCATATTTAATTTCTCAAGCTGATTACCGGCGCCGGAATTCTTCCGCCTCTTTTTATGAACTCACTGCTGCTGTACTCATTGACCCTCATCACCGGCCCCGAGCCCAAGAGACCTCCGAATTCCACAACATCTCCTACAGCCTTTCCCGGCGCGGGAATTATCCTCACAGCGGTGGTTTTATTATTTACCACGCCTATGGCCGCCTCGTCGGCGATGATAGCGGATATGGTCTCCGCACTCGTATCTCCGGGAACCACAATCATATCAAGGCCTACAGAACAAACGCATGTCATGGCTTCAAGCTTGTCTATCGTCAAGGCTCCTTTCGCTACCGCATCAATCATTCCGGCGTCCTCGCTCACAGGAATAAAGGCGCCGCTCAGCCCTCCCACATATGAGGAAGCCATGGTACCACCCTTTTTGACAGCGTCGTTCAAAAGGGCAAGGGCGGCTGTTGTGCCGTGGGTGCCGCATTTCTCAAGCCCCATTTCCTCCAGGATATGGGCGACACTGTCGCCGACTGCCGGGGTAGGCGCGAGGGACAGGTCCACTATGCCAAAAGGAACTCCAAGCCTTTTGGAGGCTTCCTGTGCCACCAACTGTCCCATCCTGGTTATCTTAAAGGCGGTCTTTTTGATGGTCTCGGATACAGTCCCGAAATCAGCGCCTTTCACTTTTTCCAAAGCGCTTCTCACAACCCCGGGCCCGCTGACGCCTACGTTGATCACGCATTCAGGCTCCCCTACGCCGTGAAATGCCCCGGCCATGAAGGGGTTGTCCTCAGGCGCATTGGCAAATACAACAAGTTTTGCGCACGCCATGCCGCCTTTATCTGCAGTAAGGGCAGCAGCCTCTTTGATGACATGTCCCATCTCCCTCACCGCGTCCATATTAATCCCTGATTTGGTGGTGGCAACATTAACGGAGGAACATACTTTATTTGTGGTGCTCAGCGCTTCAGGTATAGACTTTATCAATTTCCTGTCCCCTTCGGTGAATCCTTTATGCACAAGGGCGGAGAAACCACCTATGAAATTTACTCCTACGGTTTCAGCAGCCTTGTCGAGAGTCTCGGCAAATTTGACATAATCCTTTTCATCGCAGCTCTCAGCTACAATGGAAATGGGCGTCACCGATATCCTTTTATTTATGATGGGAATTCCGTATTCCTTTTCTATATCCTCCCCGACTTTCACCAAATTCGCGGCGAGGCGCGTAATTTTGTCATATATTTTCTGCCTTGCGGCCTTTCCATCGGGATGACAGCAGTCTCTCAAGGATATGCCCATAGTTATGGTCCTTATATCAAGGTTTTCCTCCTCTATCATTTTAATTGTTTCCATTACCTCAAATGGCCCTACCATCTTCCCCCTCCTGTCATATGCGATGCATGGAGTTGAATATATCCTCGTGCTGCACCATTATACTCAGGCCAAGCTCATGCCCCTTGTTTTCAAGCTTATCCTGCAACTCCGAAAAGTCAATTTTCATGCAAGACATGTCGACCAGCATTATCATCGTAAACATGCCCTGCATTATAGTCTGGGATATATCAAGTATATTCACATTACAATCGGCCAGTATAGTGCTGACCGCGGCTATTATTCCAACTCTGTCTTTTCCTATAACGGTTATAACCGCTCTCACTCTAATTCCTCCCCAATTTCTATAAATCCAGCGGCATTATTTCATACCCTTGGGATTTTACATCTTTTATTATCCTGTCCAGGGCCTCCGCATTATCTTTTGAAACCGCATGCAGAAGCAGCACCGCTCCATTGTGAATATTGCCCATCACCATATTATATGCGTATTCCGGCCCCTTTTGCTTATCAACTTCCCAATCCCTGTAAGCAAAACTCCAGAACACCGTTTTATAGCCAAGCTGGGAGGCCGCAGCCAACACACGCTCGCTATATTCTCCCATAGGGGGACGCATATATTTGAACCCAATACCGAAGCTTTCACGGAACTGCTCCTCAAACCCATAAAGCTCTTTTTCCAGAGTTTCGTTGTCAACGTCGGGCAGGCTTGGGTGATTTACGGTGTGACTGCCCACAACATGGCCTTCTTCAAGCATCCTTTTTACCAGATCGGCATTTTTTGTGAGATAGGGCCCCGTAATAAAAAAGGCTGCTTTCACATCATTTTCCTTAAGCGTATCAAGTATTTTAGGAGTGTAGCCATTTTCATATCCTTCGTCAAAAGTAAGATATATAACCTTTTTTGACGTGTCTCCGGTAAATATGCCTCCGTACTTGTCGATTAATTTCCTTGCCGTTGACGGAATTTCCGGAGTTTTGTGCTCGCTGTTCATCTTAAAGTACCATGAATACTTTACATTGCTCAATTTATTCAACTCTGCAAAGTTCAATTTTATGCCTTTATTGCTAGCAGGCTCAGATTTTTGCTTTGGCTCAGGCTCTGGCTTTGGCTCCGTTTTAGGTTCAGGCTCAGGTTGGGGCTGAGTTTCTTCCTGGGCCGGCCTTTCAGTCCCGGCATCTTTCCGAACATCCTTATCTTCCTCAACCTCATCGCCAGTTTCATTTGCCTGTTCGCTGCCTTCTTCCGAGACAGTTTCCTGAGTTTTATCCGCCATGTCATTTGTGCTGACAGCAGGCTTGCCGCATCCCGCCATCATTAAAATACCTGCGGTGATCATAAGTAAAACAATTTTTTTCATAAAATACCATCCTTTGTATTTTTGTCTTTAAATTAGACTTAATTTTTCTCTGCTTGTTTATAATTATAACGTATATTGGGGAAAAACCATAGAGATTTTGATAAGATGTATTTTTATGGCATGACAAGCATCAGCCCCGTGGCCAATGCCTTTTAAAAAAGCGGTTTGGGCATGGGCCTTGCAGCTAGGAGCCAAAGCGCTTCTTATTGCCCTGCCCATCTGGGAGCTCATTATACCGATACCTGCCCCGCAGCAAGCTAACTGTCCAAACTTCCGGCCCGGATAAGCTCCTCAAAGGTCATATCGGCATTATATTTCAGCATCGCATCTATCAGCTCTTGTTCCGTAATGACTTTTATCAGCTTCAAATCGTCATCCAGGATATGAATGAAGTGAAATCTGTCAAAATCCATGCTTTTTAAAGCATCTCCCAGATGCATTGACTTGACCACGACCAGATCTCTCGCTCCATAGACGCCTTTTTTAAGTATCCTGGAGCGCCTGTAAATGATATGCTTTATGTTCATCAGTGCCACCTCCTCCTTCTCCGAATCGAGGTAAAAGAAAATATATAAACCTATGACAAATAGACTGAAATTATGGGGACTGTTAAACATCTGTATAGCTCCCAGCAGCGCCAATAGCAGCGATAGAACCGCAGAAGCTTTCACAACATAGCTGTTTGCAAGGAGCAGGCCCAGCCGCAGCGCCATGACTTCCCTCAAAATTTTTCCGCCGTCCAGCGGCAAAAGGGGTATCATGTTGAACAGCGCAAGGTATATGTTTAGCAGCATAAAAAAATGCCCGGCATCTGAGTCGAACAAACCATAGGCGTTCATTATGTAAGCTGACATGGACAGCAATATATTTACTGAAGGGCCGCCGGAGTATATAATAATATTTTCCCACCTGCTGCATGTATTCTCCTGCATGCATGCGCTTAAACCCACCGGCAACAGTTTTACGGCACTTACCTTTTTGCCCAGCAGGACTGCCGCGGCCACATGTCCCATCTCATGTAACAGCATTGAAGCGAAGGTAAGCAAAAATTTTTTTAAATATCCGGCCAAAAACATTATGAGCAGGACTACAAACAATAAATAATTAATGTCCAAAATGACATATCCTGTCTTTGTCTTCAATCTGACGGAACTTTTATAAAGCTTATCGGGTTTAATGGTTTTCCATCCTTCCAGATTTCAAAATGTAAATGAGAGCCTACAGCTACACCTGTGTCCCCAACCCTGGCAATAACTTCCCCCTGCTTCACCTTTTGCCCTTTTTGCGCTATCAATTGTGAGCAGTGGGCATAAACCGTTGTTATTCCGTCGTCGTGTCTAATCTTTATGTACTTTCCATAGGTCGGCACCGATCCGGACTCAATAACTTCGCCATCTAAGGATGCTTTGATCAAAACCCCGCTGTCCGCCTCGATGTCGATGCCCTTGTGGAACTTTTCCTCTTTTGTTACAGGGTCAATCCTTGTTCCAAAGGGTGAACTTAGCACTCCATCCACAGGCAAAACAAAACTATGCTTCCTGGCAATCATTCTGACGGTGTCTCCGTCATGCTCGACTTCCTGGGCCTTGTCTTCTCCCTCCAAGGAGTAGCCCTCATCGCTGGCAGCGGCATTTCCATCAAACTCAGCTTCGTTAAAACCGGCGCTCACCGGCACCGCTTTCCCTCCAATGTCGCTTTTTTCTTTGCTGACGGATCTTGTGCTTCTTACTCTGTCTAAAATGCTGTCAATTTTTTCATATAGGTTCTTCAGCTCGATGTTTGTAAAAAGAACAGACTGCAGCTTCCCTGTTATATAATTAGTTACCGGAGTGTTGAGGCTTTTTATCGCTACTACTGCCAGCAGCACCAGCGCGGAAACGGCGGCCTGCCATAGGATGGTTTCTATTATTGTTTTATCTTCCCTGGCAGATCTTTTTCTTCTTCGGCCGTGTATACTATGGCGCGGATATCTTGACCTTACAATAATATCATCCATATTTTCACATCCTCTTATGTTGATTAAAGCCATATTAATCCTATCGATGTGCAATTTTATGTTTCTATTTTAGTAAAATTATATTTTCAGCATGGAAAATTTATTACTGAATAGATTGCTTTATAAGACAAATAATAAATCCAGAGGTGAATATAAATGGATAAAAAGGTTATTGCTGTTGAACACGACCTTACTCCTGTAAAAGAGCTTTTGTCCAACAAAGGCTACAGCGTAGAAAGCATAGATATAAGCAAAGAGTACTCAAACAAACTGGATAAATACGATGCTCTTGCTGTCAGGGGAATGAACGATAACTTCATGGGAATTAACGATACCGGCACAAAGGCGGTTATAATAGATGCTAAAGGAATGACCGCTGAACAGGTGTACGATGAATTGCGGTCCAGACTCCAGTAAACATCAAAGAGGGGTTGTCTAAAAGGCAACCCCTCTTTCTCTATTTTTGACATCCTAATGCATTTTTATGAACAGCCTCGGATAGACCAACGCAAATTCAAGCCCAAAAGCGGCCTGAGCTGTGGCTGCTGGCCTGATATAGGTACAGACCCCACACCGGCCTGCCGGCAATTTATAGTTTCATCCATAATGTATTAGGCATCTGCTCAAAACAGTGCGCCACAACACCTCTTTACACCCCTCTGTTAATGAGCTCTCTCCACGCCAGGTCGCCTCTTTCCACACCCTTTATCAGCATCTCTGCCGTAGCGATATTAGTTGCAAGGGGTATGCTGTTAACATCACACAGCCTCAATATAGAGTTGACGCTGGGTTCATAGTCCCGTGCCGTCAGCGGGTCACGGAAGAATATGACCAGGTCCATCTCATTGTAAGCAACTCTCGCCCCTATCTGCTGTTCCCCGCCGAGAGGACCGGGCGAAAACAGGTGAATGTTAAGTCCTGTCGCTTCCATTATAATCGAACCTGTAGTGCCCGTTGCAAACAGGTTATGCTTCTCAAGTATCGCTTTATATGCTATACAAAAATTGACCATCAATTCTTTTTTTTTGTCATGTGCTATCAGCGCTATATTCATAACATCTCTCCCAATGAAGCTACTATAAAAATTCCTATGAAAAGGCGAAAATAAAAGGTTTGTGATAACTTTTCAGCCTTATAATCACAAACCCGCCTTTGGACCTATCTCCCACAACTTTTTACATTTTTAATCGGTATATTTGCTACCAGCGCAGGTACAACTCCGTCGCCATCCTCGCTCTTGGTCTTTGTTATTTGTATGTCAAGAGCGCTTTCATCTACATCCATATAATTTGTTATCACCTTAATGATTTCACTCTTTACCATCTCAAGGAACTGGGGAGAAACATTTGCTCTATCGTGGATCAAAACAAGCTTTAATCTTTCCTTCGCAAGGTCTTTGGAACTCTTTGGCCTTCCGAACAATCTTGATAAATCTAATATCATAATCTCCCCTCCTGTCAGGTAGTCTTTAATCCAAACAGCTTCTTCAGCTTCACCATAAACCCTTCATCAGCTTCAAGGTCCATTATAGGTACCTCTTCACCAAGGACCCTTCTTGCTATATTCCTGTAGGCCTGGCCTGCCAGCGATTTGTTGTCGGTAACCACAGGTTCACCTTTATTTGTGGACACCACTATTTTCTCATCATCCGGCACAACTCCTATAAGATCTATTGCCAATATATCAATTATATCGTCAATGCTCATCATGTCGCCGCGTTTTACCATATCCGGCCTTACCCTGTTGATGAGCAGCTTGGGATTTCTCAGTTCGTTGGCTTCAAGCAGCCCTATAATCCTGTCCGCATCCCTTACAGCCGAAACCTCAGGGGTGGTGACAACTATCGCCCTGTTCGCACCGGCAATCGCATTTTTAAAACCCTGTTCGATCCCTGCCGGGCAATCTACTAAAATATAGTCAAATTCCTCTCGCAGCTCATCGCAAAGTTTGATCATCTGCTGTGGGGTTACAGCAGTCTTGTCCCTGGTTTGAGCCGCCGGAAGCAGGTAAAGGCCTTCATACCGCTTGTCCTTAATTAAAGCCTGCTTTAATCTGCAAAAACCCTCTACGACATCTACCAGGTCGTAAACTATCCTGTTTTCAAGTCCCATCACAACATCCAGATTCCTCAGCCCTATATCCGTGTCAATTAAAACAACCTTTTTGCCCATTAAAGCAAGGCCCGTCCCAATATTAGCCGTAGTGGTAGTCTTTCCTACTCCGCCTTTACCTGAAGTAATAACTATGACTTCACTCATCAATATACCCCCATACTGGTAACTTATAAGTCAAATATAACTTTTATTTTATTATTTGTCAATTATACATGCATGGCTTTTAGATTAAATACTATTTGTATTGGGGCAGGAAGCTTTCTATGTACACCCTCCCGTCCTTAACAAAAGCAAGCTCGGGAACAGCGGCTCCCTTAAACTCCTTTTCATCGGGATCAGGAGAACGGGTAATGACATCTGCAATTTTCAACAACATCGGCTGCAGGTTAAGGGCGACCACTATCGCTTCTTTATTTCCGTCAGCCCCTGCATGGACATTGCCTCTCAGAGCGCCCATCACAACCACATTGCCTGTAGCTGAAACTTCTCCTCCCGGATTCACATCGCCTATGACCACCAGATTGCCGTCAAAGCTGACAAGCTGCCCGGAACGCACTGTACCTCTATAAAATTTCGTAATGCCCTCGTCAATGCCCTTAAAATGGAATTTTTTCAGTTTAAGCCTTTGAGGTTTATCCTGCCCGCTGTTTTGAGTTTCAACGGGTTCTGTGGTGTCTTCCTCAAAGCTTTTAATTTCTGCACCCATATTCTTGGCCATAAGCTGGAGGATTTTTTCCTCCTCATCCTTTGAAAGCTTTTTACCTCGGTATTTTACCGAGAGTGACGCTCCTTTGAAAAATCTTCCTGCAGCAGCAAGCTTCTTTTCAATTTGCTCAACTATCGATTCAAATTCGTCTTCTTCCCTCAATATCAAATACAACCCGTTAACTGTTGCTTTGAAAGTCACGACGCAGTCATCCATCAAAATTAACCCCCATCAAATAATTTGAGAGCTGTATGCGCAGCAGCAAGAATTATCGCTACATATTATATATTTATATAATAACACTTTACCTCTTCATCTTTCAACAGGCTTATGCCCTCCGACACCTCTCTGGCCGCCTCACCTCGTAAACACGGCCTCATCGGGCTTGGCGGTATCGTCGAACTTTTGCTTTTCATTTAACCCGAAATAGGCCTCCAGTATGTCCCTGGCTATAGGCGCAGTATAGGCACCCCATACCCCTCTCTCCACAACTACCGCAACCGCTATTTTCGGATCATCGGCGGGGGCGTAGCAAACAAACAGCGCATTGGATGAACGGCTGCTCTCATATCCCGTCTCCGCAGTACCCGTCTTTCCGGCCACCTCAAAGGGAAAGTCCTTAAACACTTCGGAGGCTGTGCCGTCGGTAGCATTCGTAACAGCTACCATACCTTTTTTGACAGCATCAAGGGTTTCTTTCTTCACCGGAACCCTCTCGTACTCGATTTCCGTTTCTTTCACCACCGTGCCATCATAGCTCACCACTTTTTTTATGAGGTGGGGCTTGTACTTTTTGCCTCCGTTGGCAATGGTACTTATATAGTTTACAAGCTGTATAGGAGTAAAAGCGTTGTCAAACTGCCCTATTGCCGTTTGGGCCGTATCCGCGGGTCTCCAGTCGTCATTGCGCAGCTTTTTCTTGGTTTCTTTATTTGCGCGTATTCCTTTATACTCACCGTCTATATCTATTCCTGTGAGTTCTCCCAAGCCGAACAGCTTCGCCCATTTGTCAATCTTATCGATGGTGGTCCGGTATCCCACTTGGTGGAAGTATATGTTGCAAGAGGTTTTTAGGGCATCTACGAGGTTCAACATACCATGGGCTCCCAGCCCTTGCCTGTATTCAAGGCATACAAACTCCCATCCTCCGATGTTAACTTTGCCGGGATCGGCTATTTTTGTCTCCGGGGTGACAACCCCCTCTTCAAGGGCAGCAATTGCCGTAAGGGGCTTAAAAGTAGAGCCGGGGGCGTAAGCGCCTTGTATGGCCCTGTTGAATGAAGGAGCAGTTTCATCAGCAAACAATTGGGCTATTGCTTTCTGAGCCTCCTTGTTGTCGGGGCTGGCAAGGAATATTGACGGATCATAGGTAGGATAACTTACCATTGCAAGAATCTCCCCGCTGTTGACATCCATGGCAACAGCAGCGCCTGCAAAAGCATCTCCAAAGTTATTCTTTCCTCCCATTTCTCTGATTCTCTTAATATTTCTCTCCAGGGACTCCATAGCTACTTTCTGCAGGTTCATATCCAAAGTAAGTATCACATCGTTGCCCGGTATCGCAGGGATGCTGTTCAATTCTTCCGTCAGCCTTCCGTTTATGTCAACCTCTATCCTCTTCTGCCCATCCTTGCCCCTTAAATACTTTTCAGCTGCCAATTCTATACCCGTCTGGCCTATGACGTCATTAGCAGTATAGCCCTCGTCTTTAAGGCTTTCAAGCTGCTTAGAATTGATGGCGCCTACATATCCTAAAACATGGGCTACCAGCTCACCGTCTATATATTTCCTCATAGGCTGTATATCAATGCTAACCCCTGGCAGCAGATGATGTTTCTCCTCAACCTCCGCAACAGTTTTTTGGCTTACATCCTTTGCAATGGTGATGGAGTTGCCTGTATTGAAATACCACTCATTGATGAGTATCTCATACCTGAGAGTCATAATCTTATAGGCCTCTTCATCAGTATACTTTTTATCTATCTTAAACTTCTTATCCCTAAGGTAGGCAAAAACCTCCTCCGGTGACCTCATTATCTCCCCTTGCTTTACTCCAAGGACTTCCTCCTGCCATTTTTCTATTTCATCCATAGATTTGCCGTTAAAAGTAATAGGATTGAAGGTTAGGTACTTGCTAAGCTTTTTGTAGTAGGTGTCTCCGTTCTTCTCAAGGATTTCTACAAGCCTTAAAACCATTTCATTAAATTCGTCATTTTTTATGCCGGTCTTCACCACCTGCACAATAAATCCCTGACGGTTAACTGCGATAGGAACTCCATAGGTATCAAGTATATTGCCTCTTTGGGCTACAATTCTCCTCTCTTTTAACACCTTACGCTGGGAGGCCTCATCATACTCTTGGCCGTGTATAATTTGAAGGTTAATCAATTGAAGCAGTATGATAACCCCAAACAATACAAAAAACATGCCAAGTACTACATATCTATCTTTTAACTTTTCTTTCAAATTCAAAGTCTTTCACCTCCGTTACAGGCAACAGGCTATCGGCCTGTCTTTCCGCCATCCATAGCCCAATGTCCGGCGTAAGTTTAATATTTTCTCGAAGCCTTGCTTATTTCCTCGAATTTACGGTTCAACTTTATAACAAGCACATAGACAAAAATCGAAACCACGCTATTATATATAGCCTCCGGCAAAATTATATGTCCTAAAGGAACCAGTAAATCGAGCTGATCCTTTTCATGAAATAAAAGCAATGGTAAAATTGTGTACAGAAAAAACACCATACATTCATAAATTACACTTGAAACGAAAGTAAAAAATATAACCACCAAAAAATTTTCCCGGTAAAGCCTTTTATTCACCGAGCCGATGGCCAGGCCCAGGTAAAGCCCAAGCAGAGCGTACAACCCAAGTATTTTCCCTGACACTATATCCTGGGAAAGGCCGGTAAAGAAACCTACCACAGCTCCTTCAACATTACCCCTTAATAAAGCTACAGAAACAATAAATATAATAGGCAAGCTCGGCTTTACGCCAAAGATCTTAATATATTCGAAAACGGTAGATTGCAACAGGATGATAAAAAAAATGCAAATAGTGTACGCCAGAACCCTAATTTTCATCTCTCCGCACTGCCAATCTCATCAACATTATTTCTATGCTTTAAGACAAAGACTTCCTCAAGCCTTTTAAAGTCCACTGCCGGCTCAATTATTGCATACCTGTTGAGTTCACTGTTTGTCTTCTTGACTTCTTTTACCTTTCCGATAATTATGCCTTTAGGATAGATGCCCCCCAGTCCGGAAGTCTCTATCACGTCATTGACCGCCACATCCACGTCAACAGGGATGGTGTCCATGCGACACAGGCCCTTCTCCTTTAAAGTCAGATCTCCTCTGACTACCACAGGGCCGCCCTGGGGTTTGGAAATCCATCCGCTCACCACACTGTCTTCATCGATAATCGAAACCACTTTGGAAGACGTGAGATCGACGGTAGATATCCTTCCGACAAGGCCTTTGGTTGCCGTCACCACAGCATAGTCGCTGGCAATACCATCCTTTTTCCCTCTGTCAATTTTGAAAATATTAAACCAGTTTCCCTGATCCTTTCCGATTACATTGGCGCCGGTGAGTTCATAATCCTCAAACTGCTCCTTCAGATTCAAGGCTTCTTTGAGCACCTTTATTTTCTCTCTATATTCAAGGAGGTCATTCCTCTCTTTCTCAAGTTCCTTAACTTTTATTTTCAATTCTTCATTTTCCTGCTTGATGGCTTTTATATCATTAAAAAAAGTCAAAGCAGCATCTATCCTCCGGCTGGCAAAAGAAAAAGCCTTCTGCACGGGAGTAAGGGGGACGCTGACAATATTGTTAATCCAGTTAATTCCACTGTCTTGCCTCGCAGAGACCCCCATAACGATCAAAGTAGCTATGGTTACCAATGATATTAAAAACAGCTTGTTTTTAAAAAGGCGTTGCAAAGGATTGTTCTCCTTTCTACTTCAGCTTTTTAGGAGAAATCAATACCTTTTTCAATGTCTCAATTTCCTCAAGCACCTTACCCGCTCCTCTCACAACGCAGTCCAGAGGATTTTCGGCAACCGAAACAGGCATGCCTGTTTCCTTGTTAATAAGCTTGTCCAGGCCGCTTAACAGCGCACCGCCGCCGGTGAGCATGATACCTCTGTCCATGATATCTGCAGCCAGTTCAGGAGGAGTTTTCTCCAGGGTATATTTAATTGAATCCACTATCGCATTGATAGGCTCCTTCAAAGCCTCAGTAATCTCCGTAGAAGTGAGAACAAGGTTTTTAGGAAGCCCTGTTATCAAGTCTCTGCCCCTCACCTCTATGCTTTCCTCTTTAGGTTTCGGGTAAGCAGCGCCTATGGTAACTTTTATCTCTTCCGCAGTCCTTTCTCCTATCATTAAATTATATTCCTTTTTTACATAATGTACAATAGCTTCATCCAGCTCATCCCCGGCTATCCTCAGCGACTTGCTGGTAACAATTCCCCCGAGGGAGATCACCGCTACCTCACTGGTTCCTCCTCCGATGTCAACCACCATGCTGCCCGAAGGCTCATCCACCGGCAGGTCGGCGCCAATAGCCGCCGCCATCGGCTCCTCTATGAGATAAGCCTCTTTTGCGCCGGCTGAAAGTGTCGCCTCTTCCACAGCCCTTTTCTCCACTTCCGTCACGCCTGACGGCACGCAAATTACCACCCTTGGTTTGGAAAACATGCCTATCGACATAGCAGACCTTATAAAATGCTTCAGCATGCTCTGGGTAATGTCAAAATCAGCTATGACGCCGTCTTTCATAGGCCTTATGGCCACAATGTTGCCCGGAGTCCTGCCTATCATGCTTTTAGCAGCGTCTCCCACTGCAAGTATATTGTTTGTTTTTGTATCTATAGCTACAACAGAAGGCTCCCGCACCACTATGCCCTTCCCTTTTACGTGAACCAGCGTATTGGCTGTTCCAAGGTCAATTCCTATATCTCTCGCAAACAAGCTCATATTCTACTTCCTCCGTTTGTAATCCAAAAACAGTTTTCCTTTGATATTCCAAATTTTATCCTTTTAACTTTCATTGTCAACTATTTTTTTCAACCTGTTACAGAATTTTAATACACTCACATTATTCCACTTTCCTTCAAGCTTATGTACTTGCCGTCTCCTATGATGACATGATCCAATACCTTTATTCCTAAAATCTCCCCGGCATTGACCAGCCTTTTGGTGGTCTCTATGTCTTCAGGGCTTGGCGCGGGGTCTCCGCTTGGGTGGTTATGTACCAATAAGACCGATGAACAACCGGCTTTGACAGCCTCTGAAAAAACTTCACGTGGATGCACTATTGAAGCATTCAGGCTTCCCACTGAAACACTTATAATTTTAATTACATGATTTTTTGTATTCAGCAGAACAACCTTGAAAACCTCTTTCCTTAAACGGCGCATTTCCTCCATAAGCAACCTGCTTACATCTTCAGGCGATTTTATTACGACCCTCTTATTAAAATTGAAGGTTGACGCCATCCTTTTGGACAACTCCGTCAAAGCTTTTATCTGTATGGCTTTAACTCTGCCAATTCCCTTTAAAGCCTTAAGCTGCTCCAAAGAGACATCATATAAAAATGCAAGCCCTTCTCCCTCTTCGTCCTGTTTGAGTATTCTCTGGGCGAGAGCAACTGACGTTTCACTCTTGTTTCCCGTTTTAATAATTATTGCCAGCAGTTCCGCATTTGACAGCACCTCCGCCCCGAATCTCTCCAGCTTTTCATAAGGTCTCTCGCTTAGAGGAAGGTCCTTAATCTTTAACCTTTGTTGAACTCCGCTCATTTAACACCCCATGTCATAATTTTTATTATAACTTTATTATTCCTAAGTAACAACCTCAGCGGCATTAAAATTTATTAGAAATTTCCGCTAATCAAAATTATACAATGTTTTACATATTTTAACAACATGCAAATCAGTCCCTGTACAGAGGATGACCAAATCCTTCGAGCATTTCGGTCAGCTTGAACAGCGGAAGTCCAACAACATTAAAATAGCAGCCTCTAATCTCTTTGACAAATACGGCGCCTTTTCCCTGAATCCCATAGGAACCTGCCTTATCTTTATATTCGCCTGTCTTGAGATACCACTTGATCTTATTGTCTGTCAGAGTATCAAACACTACTTCAGTTATTTCATGGTCCGTAATATATTGCATGTTTTCCGCATTTATCAGGGCCAGGCCTGTAATAACCAAGTGGGTGTTGCCGCTGAGTTTTTTCAGCATGCTGTAGCCCTCATCATAAGTCTTTGGTTTTCCCATTATATCCTTTCCCAAAACAACTGCGGTATCTGCCCCCAGTACCAAACCGCGATTTAGCTTACCAGCTACATCCATTGCTTTATTTAATGCCATCTTTTCTACCTTCTCTTCCGGCGTCCCTTCTATTTTAGACATGTCTTCCTCCACTCCGCTTGGAAGGATTTTATAAGGTATGCCTATCTGCTCGAGCAGCTCCTTCCTTCTGGGTGACGCCGATGCTAAAATAATCTCTTCCATTGAGCCCTCCAAATTTTCAAATTGATTTTTCGCCTTTAACGCCGACGGTTTTGCATAAAGCTTCGATAAACGCCGCCTTGTCCAATTTATCTGTTTTTACTATATATTATACTACCATAGCTTAACACATAAAATAGTAATATAGCACATGGCTGCAAAACTTTCAATGAGCCCCGTTGTGGCCCCTTTTCCCCAGCACATCTTTAACCTTTGGGAGGATTTCACTCATGCTGTCTATAAGTCTGCTCATGTTTGCAATGCTTAAATCGTTTATATCAATCACTCCAAAGCCGGCCTGGCGCAATATCTCCCTGACTATAGATTCATTCTCGGGATCCAGCCCCGAATTTTTTATCCTGGCCTTGAAATAATTTATCTGCCTTTCTGTGGCTTTCTTCTGCAAACCGGGAAACACCTGCTTTCTTGTTTCCTGCTCTTTCGCTATGGCTTTCTGGACGCTGTTATACTCTTCATCGAGCAGCCTGGCTTCCTCAGGATCGAGCCAGTCGTTCTCACCCATAAGCTTTCTGATCACCCTGTCGCAGGCACCTGTTATTGTTTTTTCAAGGCCGAACTCCTTATCAGAAACAAGATCTCTTCCTATTTCAAACCGTTCCCAGTCCGTCAAAGTAAGTTCTACATCCTGTTTTACCAGCGGTTTGTTGTTTTCTCTCACGATCCTTCCTCTCTCGTCTCTTGCCAGGTTTTTTCTCTCTATTTTTTCTGCCGCATATTTTTGGTACCTGTTGAAATAATCAATATGCTTGCCGTCGGCTATAACCCGCTGGCTTTGTATATCCCTTCCCTTTACTTTGACGACATAGGCGGGAAGATCCACAAGGCCTATACCCGGAAAGTCTACCTGATTTTCCCTTAAAATTGTTATATCTATCTCTTCTATCGAAATTCCCTTTTCCTTGGCTTTCTTGAATAACCCTTCCGCTTTCAGCCTTAACTCGCCGCTTATTCCCCTGTAAAAATCCTTTTCAGGATCGTATACTATCTCCGGAATTCGGTCCTCGCTCTGCTTCACCTTTTCACTGTCGCCGAAATCAATGCCCTTCTCCTCAATATTTCCTTGTTCCATTTTTTCGCCTCCCTTTTTATTCCTTTATACGCTGTCCATTTTAATTTCAAGGCACAGCATTTGTATCACGTTAATATTATTTGAAAAAAACTGCGGCTTACGAATACTTATTCTTCATGGACAGGAAAATAAAAACTGAGCCTTGTATTAATCGCCATAGCAAGCTGAAAGCAGGGGACTTAAAACATAGGAATCTGTATGATTCCAAAGGTATATAAAAAGGGCTTTAAGGCTGTTTTTTATGTGTCTTTTTAACATTTTACCAATGCTTTTGTCATAATTTTGTCAATAATATCAAATGTCAAGAAGGATTCTTGGCTTTCAACAGAGAATATAATACTAGACTATTTATCCAGATGCAGGCAGCGCGATTTGAAGTGGAAAAAACAAGCTCACGGCACAGCGCCGGCTTGGCGTGCGCGTCGCAGCGCGTTGATCTGCCGGCATTTTTAATTTCCAAGTGCGGCATGCATACAGTAATGACGCAAAACATCGCAAATTGTAAGAGGATGGTAAAATGGCCAAAAAGCATTTACAGGTACTTAGCAGGATTTATGTTTATTCCATTGCATTCAGTACATTCCCTCTCCTAATTTTTACTATACCCTCCCTGCGCTTTAATAGGCTGCCGTATATTCTATTTTGGATAATATTGGAGATGGCCGCGGACTTGAAGCCTTTTAGAGTAATTTATTATCAACAGATGGAAATGACTATGTCCTTTGCAGTGCAGTTTGCTGCAGTTATCCTTCTTGATACCGGCGAGGCTGTCTACATTGTTTTGATCGCAACCATTGCCACCGAAATCATATCACAAAAGTCTTGGGATCGGGTTCTTTTTAATGCCGGCCAGTACGGCCTGTCATTGGCGGTTATCGGGGTTATCTTCCACCTGCTGAAGATGTCGCCTTCCAATGTGCCAATCGACATTATCTCCGACTTCCCTGCCATTCTGGTTTCGGTAAGCGTTTACTGTCTGTTGAATACATTTTTTATTTCGGTCGTAATCTCCCTTACATCAGGAAATAGGTTAATAGACGTCTTCTTTTGCGATTTTAAAGTTATTGCAAGCTATTATTTAAACCTTGCGCCTATAAGCATAGCAGCATCGTTGCTGTACCGGGATGAACATCCTTATATTGTATTTATAATGACCCCTCCCTTGATCATGGCAGACCAGGCTCTCCGAAGATATTACAGCCTGAACCAGGAAACTCAAACTACTCTGAGGGCGCTTGCCAGCGTCATTGACGAAAGGGATAAGTATACATATTCACATTCTTCAAACGTTGCGGAATATGCAAAAAAAATTGCGGAGTACATGAACCTCCCCCCGGATGACATATATGAAATTGAGATTGCCGGCCAAGTGCATGACCTTGGAAAGATCGGAACTGAAGACAGAATACTCTTTAAGCCCACCAAACTAAACGACGAAGAGTATGAGCATATAAAGAAACATCCTGTGATAGCTTATCGGCTGCTCAGCAATCTAAAGCCTTATAAAAATGGAGCTGTTTATGTCCTTCATCATCACGAGCGTTTTGACGGCAGTGGTTACCCCGCTGGATTGACAGGTTCGGATATACCTCTTGGCGCCAGAATCCTGGCTGTTGCAGACAGCTACGACGCCATGACTACCAACAGACCTTATCGCAAGGCTCTTTCTCAGTCTGCAGCCGTGGACGAACTCCGCAGGTGCTCAGGAACTCAGTTTGATCCTAAAGTGATCGATGCCTTTATTGATGTGCTAAAAAATGATTATGGCTATAAAGAAAATGATTACAGTTACAAGGAGATGAAGTAATGTTTATAGTCTATCCTTTAATTTTAGGTTTAATAATAGGTTATATATCAGGCGGAAACCTCAGACAACTGGCGCAAAAGCCTCTTTACTGGAAATGGACTGCCGTATCGGCTATCCTGGTGCAAATCGTCATATTTTCATCTTTTCTGAAATCAGCCCCGGAAATGATACGTGTTGCGCTTTATTACGTTTCATATGTCCTTCTGCTTGTTTTTGCCCTGCGCAATATAAAAGCTTCGGGCATTGCTTTGATTGGTGCCGGCATTTTTGCAAACGGGCTGGTAACATTCCTGAACGGCGGCTACATGCCTACCCTACCGGAAAATCTTAAAAACACGCCTATAACCAAATATGCTGAAGTTATTAGCCAGGTCAGAGCGGTAGGCAGCTCTTCTGTCATTACCGGTCAAACCCTGCTTCCGTGGCTTGGAGATATATTCTACGTTCCCTCATGGATTCCCTTTTCAAAGGTGCTCAGCATAGGCGATATCTTAATCGGTATCGGAATATTCACATATCTGGTTATCAACATGAGACCTTCGAGAAAGCCGAACAAGCCCGTTTATTATATTAACAACCTAAGGAAACCGTGATGAAATTTATTTTTATAAAAGTTATTCACTCTTCCATAACCTTATCCTGGTCATACACAGGCTTAATTTCCTTTCCCGGAGGTACCACAAGGTACTCTTCCCGGCTCCAGCCCCCATTGACCAATCCGCGTATCAAACGCATATCACCGTCTATTATGCGCACTTTTTTGCCCTTTTCAGCAGCCAAAGATTTTAATTTTTCTACGTAACCGAGGTGCGCTGTCTCGGGAATCTGTATGAAAATCATCTCATCGCCGTGAAAATCCGGGTGCAGCGTCTCCCATACATACCTGGCATTCTCCTCACCGTATTGTTCAACCAGGTCTTCATAGGATTTATCAAGGCCGAGAAGCTTACCTGTATCAGTCTCCCTGATGTATGAATCGCCTCTCTCCATATAGCCCGTCGAACTCCATTCCGCACTCAGGTTGTCTTTAAAATGCTCTACAAATTTCGCCTTGGAGCCCAGAAATATGGTGCAGCAGTCGTGGGCCCTGGGAATTACCAGGGGAACAGAACGGGCTTTTAACCCTGCTGCTGAATTCCCACACAATCCAAAGCCCAGGAGTACGGCGTCATACCCTTTCCCCTCAGCAGCGTCAATCTTGCTCTGTATAATCTCGCGCAAGAAATTGGGCTGCTCGTGGGCCCCTTTGGGAGTAAATTCAGGATCTATGGTATTAAGGCTTTCCGCAATTGCTATACATGCTTCCCGGAGGAATACCTCACAACATATCAGTTTAAATTTCACCTTAAATTCCCCTTTTGCAGTTTTTAAAATGCCCTGTTTTTATGATTATACCATTAGCTTTGTATTCTTTAAAGCAATTTACAGTTATTGCCTGCAACGCTTATTGGGCTTTTAAGGGCTTTTCAGGCGCAAAGACGGACACCAGGCCTCCAAACGCGACAACAGAATAGTAGGTTATTAACCTCCATATGAGAACTACAGGCAGGACTACGCCCGGACTAAAAAACATACTGAAAAACAGGTATCCGGTCCCCTCCGCCCCGCCGGCCGAACCGGGAGTCGGAACCATCAGCGTTATCATGGTAACCACCGACTGGGCGGCTATCATATTCCATATGCTGGCCTCTCCGGATTCTACCGCCAAGTAAATGAAATATGGTATCAAAAAGTAAAAGGTAAGCTGCATTACTTGGAAAACCAGCGATTTCAGCACGGTGCTTTTAGCATTTCTCAGCATTGCTGCGCCGTTGTTGAAGCTTTTCAGCCCGGCTTCAAATTTCTCTTGGACGCCCTCCAGCTTTTTTAAAAATCCAATCTTTTTAATAATCCCAAAAATTAACGCCGTCACTTTCTGTGCCGCCGCTCTATTATAGAGAAAGAGGAGGTACAGGGATATTACCGAGGCGTTGACGGCGACTCCAATAAAGTACAGCAAAAAAAAATGAGGTATGCGGGCTGCAAAAAAAGGCGCCTTAGAAGACACCATCATAAGCGTATACAGCAGCAGCGTCGCCTGATACAATACTGATTTAACGATAAGTATGGATATGGCGTGTCCTGCCCTGATTCCGTCCTTTATCATGACATACGCCTGGGCAGGTTGTCCTCCTGCTGCGAAAGGTGTTATGGCGTTAAAAAACTGCCCGACCATGGTGATCTTGATGGAATCTGCAAACCGCTGGTTTTCAAATAAGGCCCTGGTGATAGATAGGATTATAAAGCTATCCATCACCCAATACATGACCATGCAGCCAAAAGCGGCAGCAATCCAGCGGTATTTTATGCCGGCCAGGAGCTGTATCAGCTGGTTCGTCCCGTTGGTAAAAAATATAAGTATTACAAAAACAGCAGTAGTAAATAAAATTATAGTCAAGTTAAGCAGCTTTTTTCTCATGACATTCCCCATAAATATTTTTCTCATTTGAAAAATATTTATGTTCCAGACGACGCTTATATCACTGCTCAATAAAAAGAGCTCTCGGAAAAAAGGCAACCGCAAATTTTAAAGGCCCTTTATTCGGCTCCCTGAGCGCCTGTTTCAGCTCCCTCTTTTTTAAATTCCTTAGGCACGTTTACTCCTACCACATTGACGCTGACTTCGACAACCTTCAGGCCGGTCATGCCTTCCACCGCTTCCCTTACTTTGTTCTGTACGTCTTTCGCAACCATATGAATCTTACAACCGTATTCAACAATTACCGATACATCAATTGCCGCTTCTTTTTCCCCTGCTTCCACTTTTACGCCTTTGCTAAGATTTTTCTTTCCAAGCATGCCCGCGATGCCGTCTGCCAAACCTCCGCTCAGCAAAGCAACGCCTTCAACGTCGGAAGCCGCTATACCCGCTATTGTTGCTATGACTTCTTCCGAAATCCTTAACTTATCTCCTCTGACCTCAACTTTGTTTGCCTCTGTCATGAACAAATTTCCCCTTTCTAAATTTTCGTTGCTATTATTCGGAATTCAGCAACCGGTATCTAAGGATATTTTAAAACCGATAAATCCTTCCGCAGACCGGCTGCTGAATAACTGTTATTTCTCATACGGCAAATGTGCATACAGCGGAGATCGAAATCGAAAATCGGCGCCTGGTGAAGTCCTGACTTGACATAGGTTTCACGCCACAGCTAAAAATCCGCAGTTTTAGGAGTCCTGGGAAAGGGTATGACATCTCTTATATTGGACATTCCTGTGATGTACATTATAAACCTTTCAAAGCCCAGGCCGAATCCGGCATGCTTGGTCCCGCCGTATTTTCTCAAATCCAGATACCACCAATAGTCTTTTTTCTTCATGCCCAGTTCGTCCATCCTTCTTTCGAGGTAGTCAAACCTTTCCTCCCTCTGGCTCCCACCTATGATTTCTCCGACTCCAGGCACAAGGAGGTCCATGGCGGCTACAGTCCTGTTGTCATCATTAAGCCTCATATAGAAAGCCTTTATATCTTTAGGATAATCAGTTACAAACACCGGTTTCTTAAAAATCTTCTCAGTCAGGTACCTTTCATGCTCGGTTTGCAGGTCCGCCCCCCATTCTACCGGATAATCGAATTTGTCTTTCTCTTTTTTGAGAATTTCTATGGCTTCGGTATAAGTTATGTGACCAAACTTAGAATTCACCACGTTTTCCAGCCTTTCAAACAGTGTGCTGTCGATAAAGCTGTTGAAGAACTGCATCTCTTCAGGGGCATTCTCCATCACATAATTAATGAGGTACTTTATCATGTCTTCAGCAAGCTCCATGTCATCTTCAAGGTCCGCAAAGGCTATCTCAGGCTCGATCATCCAAAATTCGGCCGCATGCCTCGAAGTATTGGAATTCTCCGCCCGGAATGTGGGTCCGAAGGTATAAACATTCCTGAAAGCCATACAATAGGCTTCAACATTCAACTGTCCGCTGACCGTCAGGCTTGTTTCCCTTCCGAAAAAGTCCTGTGAAAAATCTACATTTCCCTTCCCATCCCTTGGCAAATTATTTAAATCCAGGGTTGATACCCTGAACATTTCACCTGCGCCTTCAGCGTCGCTTCCAGTGATGATAGGCGTATGTACGTATACAAAGCCTCTTTCCTGAAAGAACTTATGAATCGCATAGGCAGCTATCGACCTGACCCTGAATACCGCAGAAAAGGTATTGGTACGGGGTCTCAGGTGTGATATGGTCCTAAGGAATTCAAAAGAGTGCCTCTTTTTCTGCAGCGGATAATCAGCCGGACAGGCACCCTCTATATAAATCTTTGAGGCTTTGATTTCAAAAGGCTGCTTTGCGGCAGGCGTCTCTACCAGATCTCCCTCCACCACAATTGACGAGCCTACACCAAGGCGGGCAACTTCCTTGAAATTGTCCACCCTTCCCTCCTCAAATACAACCTGAATATTCTTAAAATAAGACCCGTCGTTCACTTCAATAAATCCAAAGCTTTTAGAATCTCTTATGGTCCTTACCCACCCGGAGATCTTAACCGGCTTTCCAATATATTGGTCTGTCTGCTTAAAAATCTGCCTTACAGTGATGCTCTCCATACCTGCCTTTTCAACTCCTTTTTAGCGGATTTTTTTCTTCCATATAATATACTAATCATTACTTTTATTCTTAGCCAGTCTATTAAATTATATCACTATTTGTTTAATAATTCCACCCGCTCCAAAAGCTCCTTTACGTCAACTAAATGTGGACAATTTTCCCTTTAAGCCAAGGTTTGCCTATCGGTATTATTGGAAAACCTATCTTAAGTTCTTTTTAAATTCTTTTTTGTTAAATTGCTTCTAATAATTTTGCTCTAAAGAACCTTCATTTTTTTACGCACTAGCTCCATGAGTTTCTTGCACGCAGGAGAAATCCGTCTCTTCTTATTATATATAAGATTATACGGATAAAACCATCTTTTGCCTTTGATTTTTAACTGCTTGAGAAGCCCCAGCTTTAGCTCGGTTTTTGCAGCTGAAGCCGGCACAGCCGAAATACCTAGGTTTGCTGCTACAGCCTGCTTTATTGCGTCAATATGGCCCATGGCCATTACAATATTTATAGGCAAGTCGAGCTCATCCCAAATGCTTTCAAAAAGCTTATACAATTGAGAGTTCTTTTCGTGGGCTATACATTTAGCGTTAGCCAGATCAGCCCGCTCAACATACTGAAGCTTAGCCAGGCTGTTTGACGGCGAGGCAATAAGTATCACTTCATCCTCCGAAAGCTTCTCAACTTGTACTTCACCGCTGTATGAAATATCTCCTCCGTTTACTGCGAAATCTATCCTGTTTTCGATAGCCATCCTTTCAATTTCATATGTGTTACCGATGTGAAGGCTTGTAACAACATCGGGATACAATTCCTTAAATTCGCCTAGTATTGCAGGAAGGATGTATGTGCCCGGCGTGTTGCTGGCTCCTATTTCCAAAAGGCCTCTCATATTTCCAGCCTGGGTGCTGAATATCGATTCGACTTCAGCCAAAAGCGCAAATATCTTCTTTGTATATCCGTAAAGCAGTTTTCCGTTATCAGTTAAATAAAGGTTTCTCCCCGATCTGTGAAACAGTTTAAAACCCAGTTCCTCCTCCAGCTTTTTGATTTGAATCGATACCGCCGGCTGGCTGATGTAAAGCAGATTGGCGGCTTTTGAAAAGCTCAATTCCGATGCCAGTATATTAAAGACCTTTAAATAGTGTAGGTCCACACTCCTTTCCTCCCTTCAAAAAGCATTGAAGTATATTATAACACAATAATTCTTCCTTATCGCCAAAATTTCTACAAAATAATACAAGAATTTATTATCGGTTGTTTGAGAAAGTCCTTCGGCCCTAATCGAAAACTTTAGCTGAAAATTTTCCCGGATATGCAGGTAACTATTAAAGATTTAAAAATCAAATTCGCAAAATTATAGTACCCAGTCCGGGTCGCCGAAACTTTTAATGCTTTTGTAAAAGTTTTACTATTAATTTTATTTATACATCCTATTAATTTTCTATATTTGTATTATTGATTCTTAAAAATTATACTGTATATCGGCAAAAATTTGCTGAAATCTTGTCAGAAATTAAAAACGGAGGTCAAAATAATGGAGGAACTACTAAACGGAATACTAAATTTCCAGCTCGGACAGCTAGTCATGTTCATTATAGCGGGCATCCTTATATATCTTGCAATTGCCAAGGAATATGAGCCAACGCTTCTCTTACCCATAGGTTTTGGAGCAATACTTGCGAACATACCTCTATCCGCCGCAATTGGCGATGAAGGCGTGTTGTCAATATTGTACGAGGCAGGTATAAAGACCGAGCTGTTCCCTGTTCTCATCTTTATAGCTGTAGGTGCGATGATTGACTTTACACCGCTTTTGCAGAATCCATTCATGCTGTTCTTCGGCGCAGCGGCCCAGTTCGGCATATTTGCAACTATGATGATGGCGCTGCTCTTCGGATATGATCTGAAAGAAGCTGCCTCTATTGGCATTATAGGCGCCGCCGACGGTCCCACATCCATTTATGTAGCATCAAAATTTGCCAAAAACCTTCTGGGGCCGATATCGGTTGCAGCATATTCCTATATGTCTCTTGTGCCAATAATACAGCCACCGGTTATCAAGCTTCTTACTACACGTAAGGAGAGAATGATACGCATGGATTACAAGCAGGTTAACGTCCCGAAGATTGTAAAGATACTCTTCCCTATCGTGGTAACGGTTATCGCAGGAATAATAGCGCCTATAAGCGTAGCTCTCGTAGGTTTGCTTATGTTCGGTAATCTCATAAGGGAGTGCGGTGTCCTTGAAAGATTATCAAAAGCCGCTCAGAACGAGCTCGCAAACCTTGTCACCATTCTTTTGGGAATAACGATAGGCTCTACCATGGTTGCAGACAGGTTTCTGCGCTGGGATACGTTGCTTATAATGGGAATGGGCCTTGTAGCTTTCATATTTGATACGGCAGGCGGAGTCTTGTTTGCCAAACTGTTAAACCTGTTCCTTAAAAACAAGGTAAACCCTATGGTAGGTGCGGCAGGTATTTCAGCATTCCCGATGTCCGCCAGGGTCATCCAGAACATTGCTAAAAAGGAAGACCCGACAAACTTTGTTCTTATGCAGTCTATCAGTGCGAATGTAGCGGGCCAGTTGGGTTCCATAGTCGCAGGAGGCCTGTTGCTTGCGCTGGTACCCGCACTTTTAAAATAAGGGGGGGCACTTATGAATACGGATATGATTATTAAAGGCCTTAAGGTTTCCGCATACGGTCTTAGCGGTGTGTTTATAGTTTTGATACTGTTTTATCTTATAACTAAGCTGATGGTGTACGCTTTTAGCAAGTACGCACCTGGCAACGAAGGGGAGGACTAATATGGATAATATAGTGGTTTTTATTCTGGCAGCGCTGCAAATAACATTACTGGATATTGTTCTTTCAGGTGACAACGTCGGCGTTATAGCCCTCGCAATAAGGAACCTCGATCCAAAGCAAGCCAAGCTTGCAAGTATAGTAGGTGTATCAGGCGCAATAGGCCTTCGTATACTTTTTGCTTCAATTGTAACGCTTATAATGAGTATCGAATGGCTTCCCATAAAGCTGGTCGGCGGCCTTCTCCTTCTTAAGATAACCTGGGACCTGATTAACCAGAAAGATGAGGATGAGTCCCAAGAGTGCCATGTGAAGTCCTCCGGAAACTTCTGGAAGGCAGTAAGCAGCATTATTATAGCAGATGTGAGCATGAGCCTAGATAATGTTCTGGCAATAGGCGGGGCGGCCCACGGCCATATCGGCCTCATCGCATTCGGAATAATCCTCAATATTCCCATAATATTTTTCGGAAGCCAGTATGTAGCTATTCTTATGAGGAAATATAAAATTACAATTTATATAGGCGGCGCGGTATTGATGCACACGGCATTGGCCATGATCCTGGAAGATAAACTGATAATGCCGCATATAAGCCTCGTTTTTGCAACGGTCTTCCCGTGGGTTTTTGCAGCTTTGACGCTGGTTTACGGCATTTACAAAATCAAAAAGCTGGACGTCAACAAGGTCAATGTGAAAACGGAAAACTGAGTACGGCAAGTCAAAGGGGCTGTCTTAAGGCGGCTCCTTTTCATTTATGGGAATGGTGAGCAGCCCTCGCTGTTTGAAATAAGCTGCAAGATTAATGAAACAAGATTAATGAAAATAGAAAGTCCGGAGGATGATGTTGTACTTAAAATGGCTGCGACAAATAAGAGGCAAGTCCGGCTAAACCCGCTGAAAAATAACAGCTGCTGAAAAAAGCTTTGGTTGCCGTGCTTTAGGCCAGTTTGAAAGCGGCAGCGGAAGATAAAAATGTGTTCTAAATTCTCAGCTTCCTAATTATGATTTAATTATATAAGCAGTGACGAAAACCCCATAAATTATATGCATCATTTGTGAGGGAAGCTGATGGATCCCATTGTAATAATATTATACAACTTTATAACAGGTACCCTGTGCTTGGTTTTTGGCGTTAACCTGATGAGCGGCGGCCTGGAGAGGATTAATTCAAATCTGCTGAGAAACACCATTGCCAGATTCACCGGCAAGGTGCATTCCGCTTTTATTACAGGAACCCTGATCACGGCGCTTGTGCAGAGCAGTGCGGCGGTTACCGTTATTACGGTAGGTTTTGTCAATTCCGGCCTGATGAAGCTGACCCAGGCTGTAGGGGTCATATATGGGGCCAATGTAGGTACAACCATAACCGCTCAATTGATGGCCTTTAAAGTAACCGATCTTGCCTTGCCTATAATAATTGCCGGAGTCGTTCTTTACATCCTTTCAAGTAAAAGCTCCTTAAGAAACATTGCAAAAGCTGCTATCGGCTTTGGATTAATGTTTTTAGGGCTGGGGATATTGCGTTCAGGAGCGCCATATCTAAGGGAAAGCAAATTAACCTACCAGCTTTTCATGGAATACGGCAAAAGCCCATACATAGGCCTTGCTATCGGCATGATAACCACCATGCTCGTCCAGAGCAGCAGCGCTACAGTAGGGCTGACCATTGTCCTGTTTAATGCGGGCCTGATAAGTTTCAGCGCTGCCCTGGGCCTTGTTTTGGGTGACAATATAGGCACATGCATAACGGCACAACTTGCAAGCCTCCGCACCAACATATACGGCCGCAGGACCGCCTGGGCTCACACCCTTTACAATATTATCGGGTCTATAATAGCCCTTGCCTTTCTTTCCCCTTTCTCAGGCCTCATCAGATATGTAACATCCGCTATCGGCCAGGATGAAACAAGGCTTGTAGCCAATGCCCATACTATTTTCAATGTGCTGAGCGCTATCGTGTTTCTGCCAATTACCGAATATTACGTAAAATTTATCGAATGGGCGGTGCCTGAGCGTTGAAGATTTGCTTATGGCAATGTTTATAATCCGGTCATTTCCCTTATACATCTCCGATTTGCTCCCATGTATTGAAAAATGGGACTGAATAAATGAGCGTATATAACCGATAATACTTATTGTGTGCTTAAATTTATCTTTATTCAAAAATGAGGAGTGTTTATTTTGAAAAACAACAAAACAAAAAGGGAAGGCTTTTCTTCCGGTCTGGCAGTATTTTTGGCCACCCTCGGCTCAGCGGTAGGTCTGGGCAACATATGGAAATTTCCATATTTGACAGGTATGTACGGAGGTGGCGCTTTTTTGCTTGTATATTTTGTGTGCATCCTGTTTGTCGGGCTCCCCGTGATGATAAGCGAATTTTATATAGGCAGATCGACAAGAAAAAATGCGGTAGGAGCCTTTAAACAGCTCAAACCCGGGTCTCCCTGGAAATACGTAGGTGTGATGGGTGCAGCTGCCGCATATTTAATCATGTTTTTTTACAGCTGCGTCGCAGGCTGGGTTTACTCATATGTGTTTAAAGCTGCAAAAGGAGATTTCGCAGCAATCTCAAAAGAGTCTGCCGGCCTTCTGTTTAAAAATACAGCAGTGGGCCCCTGGCCTCCAATCATCTGGCAGTTTATAGTTATAGCTGTTGTATCCGCCATACTCATTTCGGGTGTAAAAAAGGGAATAGAGAGGGTAACAAAGGTTCTTATGCCTGTGCTGTTCATATTGATTGTTATTTGCGCTATCAGGGCATTAACGCTTCCCGGAGCCTTTGAAGGTTTAAAGTTCCTCTTCAGCGTCGACTTTTCGAAGCTGACGGCAGGAGCAATACTTACCGCCCTGGGCCTTGCTTTTTTTAAACTGTCCCTCGGAATGGGTACCATGACTACGTATGCAAGCTATTTCACCGATGAAAGCGACATGATCAATACATCTGCAAAGGTGGCGCTTTCGGACACGGTGGTGTCACTCCTTGCAGGCATAGCTATATTTCCTGCGGTATTCTCCTTTAATATGGAACCTGGTGGAGGACCCGGCTTGCTTTTCATGACGATACCCCTGGTGTTTTCAAAAATTCCGTTGGGCAACGTGCTGTTGGTCGCTTTTTTCTTTTTAACGTCTATAGCCGCAACTACGGCAATGATATCCATGGTAGAGGTCCCTGTAGCATACTTGTCCGAGGAAAAAGGCGTGCCAAGAAAGATATCGGTTATCATAAATTGCCTGGCAATATTCGCCGTAGGAATTCTGGCTACACTGTCGGCAGACCTTTCAAGCCCCCTTGGCAAAGTGACGGTATTCGGGAAGAGCTTCTTCGACCTGTTTGATTTCGTATCATCCAATATTCTTCTCCCTCTGGGCGGATTTTGCATTGCACTTCTCGCAGGGTATTTTATCCCCTGGAGCGATATTGAGAAGGAGCTTTCCAATCGCGGAAAACTCAATAACTTTAAGCTTATCTCTGCTTTCCGATTTATTATCAGATACATAACTCCGGTGCTGCTTATTATAGTGTTCCTGAATTCGATCGGGCTTATAAAGCTCTAGGCCGTGCCCTGTGGGCGTATTTTCCAGAGAATCATTTTCTTGAGCTTCAGCGTAAAAAAGGTTGAAGCTCAAAGCAAAAAAATATATACTTCATGTTGAACAATTACTTATCGGCCACAATAGAAATTGTGGAGGTTATGAAATGATTGTAGCAGTATACGGCAGCCCGAGAAAGGGCGGAAACACGGATCTCCTGATGGATGCATTCTTAGAGCCTTTGTACCCTCACGTAGAGGTGAAAAAATATTATTTAAGGGATATACCGCTTAAACCCTGCACCGCTTGTGAAGGATGCAGCAAAACCGCGGTGTGCATCTACAAGGATGAAATCTGGAGCATATATGAAGATATCGACCTGGCAAAGGGGCTGGTTCTTTCTTCGCCTATTTATTTTGCCAGCGTGTCGGCACAGGTAAAAGCTTTTATCGACAGGGCCCAGGCTTTCTGGGTAAGGAAGTTCCTGCTTAAAGAAAAAAGCCCTCAGCCCGGCAAAAAAGGGTTCTACATATCAGTAGGCGCAATTAACAGCGATAAGTATTTCTTAAATTCCAAACTTGTAATACGGACCTTTATGATTTCAATGGATATTGAGTATGCGGGAGACCTGTTCTTCTCAGGCGTAGACGGCAAAGGTGAGATAATCGGCAAACCAGGCGCCCTTAAGGCTGCCGCCCGATCGGGGCTAAAATTTCTGGAACAGCTGCCGGGGGCTGTCTAAAAAAGCAGCCCCTTTCCGGCATTTTATCCAAAATTTTATATGCGTTTGCAAAGGGACTCAGGCTTTTCAGGCCCTCCTGCCCGCTCGCATACGCCATTCTTGACTACAGCATTTCAACCAGCCGCTTATTTATCTCCCTGAGAAAGTTCTCAGTGTTAACAATCTTTTTCTCCTGGACCTCTGAAAGTTCTGCCAGGTCCTTGGTCATTACCCCTTCTTCAATGGTCCGTATAGAGGCTTGTTCCAGCTTGTTTGCGAAGTCTACCAATTCCTTTATGCCATCCAGCTCTCCGCGCTTCCTGAGGGCTCCGGTCCATGCAAATATGGTGGCCATTGAGTTGGTGGAAGTCTCTTCACCTTTAAGGTGCTTATAGTAATGCCTTTGCACCGTTCCGTGGGCAGCCTCGAACTCATAGTAGCCTTCAGGTGAAACCAGCACCGAAGTCATCATGGCAAGGCTTCCGAAAGCGGTAGCCACCATGTCAGACATCACATCACCGTCATAATTCTTGCAGGCCCATATCATTCCGCCCTCAGACCTTATGACGCGCGCTACCGCATCGTCAATAAGGGTGTAAAAATACTCGATACCGGCTGCTTTGAATTTTTCCTTGTACTCGCTGTCGTATATCTCCTGAAAAATGTCTTTGAAGGTGTGGTCATACTTCTTCGAAATGGTGTCCTTGGTAGCAAACCACACATCCTGCTTCTGGTCAAGGGCATAATTGAAGCATGCCCTTGCAAAGCTCTTTATAGAGGCGTCAAGGTTATGCATTCCCAACAGAACGCCGGGACCATCGAATTCATGCACCGTCTGTCTTGATACGCTGCCATCCTCTGAAGTAAAAACAAGCTCGGCCTTCCCCTTGCCTTCCACACGGTACTCCACATCCTTGTAAACATCGCCGTAAGCATGCCTCGCAATAGTGATGGGCTTTTTCCACGTCCTTACGAAGGGCTTTATGCTGCTGACTATTATGGGCGCACGGAATACCGTACCGTCCAGGATAGCCCTTATAGTGCCGTTAGGGCTTTTCCACATTTGCTTGAGGTTATATTCCTTTACCCTGTCTGCGTTGGGCGTGATCGTCGCACATTTTACCCCAACCCCGTATTTTTTGATAGCCATGGCGGAATCAATGGTCACCTGGTCATCAGTCTTGTCCCTGTTCTCCAGCCCAAGGTCATAATACTCGGTTTTGAGCTCTATGTAAGGCTCAAGAAGTATATCCTTTATCATTTTCCATATGACTCTTGTCATTTCGTCGCCATCCATTTCCACCAATGGCACATTCATTTTAATCTTTTCAGCCATTTTATTCTCCTTCTATCCCAGATGATTTTATTTGTGAAACTTGTAACTTATAGACTAAATTAGTATTATTTTAAAATAAATCTGTAGTTTAATCAAGACATTTATGGGATGGTCATATCCCACTATTTGTAAGTAATAATATTTTTATCATTTGAAGGAACAACTCTTTTCCCTGGAGGCACTACCAGAACTTCATCATCGTCAAATATCCCGTTCATGATTTTATGAAGCAGCGATTGGCTGCCCTCCACTTCATCATAAGACCATTTTAAAAATTGGGCGCATTTTTTGGTATACTCCCTATAATACTCTGTATTTCCAAGGCTCTGCCAATTTATATAAACAGCTTTGCTATAGTTCTTAAACCAGCCCTGCTCCGTTTCCATCAGATATTCGGCGTTATCCTCACCGTACTTCTGCACATATTCCGCGTATAAGCCCTTGAACCTTTCTTCCCCGGGCTGAATGGAACGCTCGATCCAGCCCCTCGAATACCAGTAGGTCCCCGGGTTGCTGTTAAAATATTCGTTATATTTTTCTCTTGAACCAAGAAGCAGGGTTACGCAATCATGCCCTTTGGGAATAACCAGCGGAATCTTTTCGGAGGATATTCCCGCTATACCATTGCTGCATAGCCCGTATCCCAAAACAATATAGTCGTAGTTGGGAGCCAGGCCAAAATAATTATAAGGAAATCCCTTATTGGCGATATCTATTTGCTCCTGCAACATACTCCTCAATTTATCGGGGGTGTTATGAAGCTCTGCATGCAGAAAAACAACATCAACATAGCATGAGGATTGGCTGCTTATAAAAGAAAGCTCTCTATTTAAAATATCACATGCTATCACTTTTAGCCTCAGCATAAACACCAAACCTTTTTGTTAAACATTTCCCGCAATTTTATAGTATGTTCTTATCAGATCAAATTAGATCAAGGGAATGATAAGATTAGTTAATTTTATTTTACTTTTTCCTCTTGTTTTTTTCAACGCAAATATGTAAAGGAGACGCTTCTTTCTGGATTAAAGGCCTTGCCATCTGCGTAAAAATTTTACCTATAGCTTTTTTGTCATGAAAGAATGAAAAAATTCACAATAATACAATTCTTGATGAGATATAAAATATGTGAAATCAAAGATTTTCAATTTTAAACCAAATCAGCCGAAAAAAGTCTAAAATGCATATTTGCACCTGAAGCAGGCTGGAGCTACAATAAATTTATTATGTCAGCTAAGGGGTCAGTGTATGGGGAAAGTTTACGTAGAATACGATGACGGTGTGGCGCGTTATGTATGCACCAGCTGCCACAGATGCACCAGTTTATACGGCACCAGCCTTTGCAAAATCAAAAACAGGGGTTGTTGTTTCTATTTCCCTGAGTTTACGCTTGTAGATATACACAGAATGTCCGTCACGCTGGAGGGACTCCGTACGCTGGAAATTATCAGGCGGCAGCCGGGGGCAGTTTTTTACAGCTATCATATCCATGTTAAAGGTTATTTTGACAGGCAGGGCTATGATGAGTATATGAAAAAAGGCAGATTGCTTGGAGATGGTTCTATACAGGACCATACCATGTTCTTCAGGGCATGTCCCTTTGTCGAAGGCGGCCGTGGCTGTACCCTGCCGCCGCGCTACAGGACAATAGTGTGCAATTTCTTCATCTGCAGCGAAATACTCGAGCATCCAAATTTACAGGCCGCTTTTAAGCCATACCTGGAAGAAAGAAGCCGCTATGCCAGGTGGGAATATAGGGAAAAGCTGGAACTGCAGCACGTGCTTATGGAAAAGGGGTTAGACCTCATAAACAATTTTGAAGAAGCAATAGAAGTGCTGCAGGATACCCCTCTGAATCTTTACGAGTTCCCTCCGCTGGAACCTGTGGAATATGCCGATGGCTGGAGCCAAGGTGCATAAAGGCAGACAGGGGAAGCAGTTCCCCTGTCTTTATTAACTTAATTGATTACATAGTAAGTTATTTTATTTCACTGGGCAATGGGGCTTATTACGTCATTAAGCAGCTCCTTCGCAATGCTGCTTATGATCTGATCTTTCACAATCTTTGAAACCAGATCCATTTTCCTTAAAAAGCCCGGAATCTCCTTAACAAACTCATCTTTGGAGGGCTTGTACTTATCTGCTATCTCGGAAAACAGCTCTTTAAAAGTATATATTTTAAATCTTTCAATACCTGAAACCCTGGCTATATTTTCGATCAAAGCAATGCATATATCTTCATAGGTGGCATCCTCCGGCAGGCCGAGCAGGTCCGCAATTTTAGGGATTATATATTCAAACAGCACCCTTTTGCCTGAGCGCTTTTCTATTCCGAAAATATCGCTGATCCTCCGGATTTTTTCTTCTTCCAGCCCCATCAGATATTTAACAAAAAAATCCTTATCTTTCAATGGCTTTATATAATACATGTTGCCCATGAGCTTGTCGAATACTCTCAAAGCGTCATAATAGCCCATCTTAAGGTTTTTGCGGGCCCTTTCCCTTCCAAAGTCCAGCATGGATCCAAGATTCTCCGAAGGGGTGATATATGTAAGGTTTAAACCCTCAGTATCCACTTTCCGTTCACGCCCCAGGGCAAAGGTCCTTACCACTATGATGTCCTTATATCCTTTGTCTCTGACAAGATTGATGGGAAGAGAGTTATAAACGCCCCCATCTATAAAAAGCCTCCCGTCTATCACCTTAAGCTTGAAGCCGGGAAAGCTGGCGCTTGCGATGAGATAATCCACCAGCTTTCCCCTGGGTATATTTTCTATAAATATTTCCAAGGCCTTTCTGTTAGTCAAGTCAAAGGTAACTATTCCAAAATCTTTGCCCGAACTTCTTATTTTATTTTCGTCTATGACACTTGTAACCGTTTCTACCAAAGGCTCTACGTCAAGCCCTTTTTCCACGATTATTTTTTTTAGTCGCTTTATCTTTATATTAAAGTTTTTCCCTTTCAAACCGGGATCGCTGAATTCTTTGGTTTCCTCCTCCGTGAATTTGACAACTTTTGAAGGGTCTATATCGTACCAAAGCTCATAAGCCTTATCGATTTCGTCCTGCACTATCATGGCCCCGTTAAGAGCTCCGACGGAAGTGCCGGCTACGCCGGAAAAACCTATACCCATCTCCTGCATCGCCTTGCAGGCGCCTATCTGATATGCACCTCTGCCGCCTCCACCTTCCAGAACCAATCCATACATTGCTTGCAACTCCTCCGTTTTTTATCCCAGCTTGATTATTCCCCGTTTTGTCAAAACTCAACAAATCAAACCATGAAACCGCTAAAAATTTATATATTAAAATCCCTTGTGCCGGCACCTGAAAATCTCCTGCCGGCCTTCAGCTCCTCGTAGAAGTTGGCCATGGTAAGCTCCACATACGGGGTCAACCAGAGAAAACCTATCCCCAAAGTCAGTATACATAAAATCCACCAGCCGATAAAGCTTAATCCCAGCAAAAACAGCTTCCCCTTGTGCCCCTCCATCATCTCCTTGCTTTGATTTAATGCAGCCATAGCCGACATGCCCGGATTATCATTCAATATGTAAAAAGCCATGGAATACCGTAAAGCTGCGATTATCCCCGGCACTATAAAGAGCAGCGTCCACAGGAAGGTAAATATTACAATCAAAAGATGCAAAACAAAGGCTGAGGTGAAAAACTTAAACCCGTCAAACAGGGTTTCAACCGACGGGCTCTCACACCTCGTAAATTTAAGAAAAAACCTGGCTTTGCCTAAGGTCATCGGTCCGGCAAGAATCAATGTCCCTATAACTCCAATATAGGGTATTATGCTTGGCGCGCCGGTGATAATACAGAACAGAAAGCACACCAAAATAGGAAAACCCCTCTTTCCCTTCAGCTGTTGCCTTGACATAAGCTTTAATTCGGAGTTATGTCTGATATCCCATGAGCTCATAAAATGCACACCTCTCTTAAAATATTTTGTAATATACTATTCTATAAAATACATTTTTACCCTTCCCCTTTATTAAAATTTCTCACAAATTCCAGGTTTTAAAAAATGTGGTACATGAAAATCCAAACTCTATGAAGGATTTTTAAAATATTTATCGAATATAGTTAGTTTAGGTATTTTGATACCCTTTTGTTATGAATTGCATTCTTTAAGGATATATTTATTTTAGTTGGATGGTGCTTATGGCTTATAAAGACATACAGGATTTTATAAGAGTTCTTGAAGAAAGAAAGCTGTTAAAAAGAATAAAGGTTGAAGTGGACAGCAACCTGGAAATCACCGAAATAACCGACAGGGTGGTAAAGTCGGGGGGGCCGGCCCTTCTGTTCGAGAATGTCAAGGGCTCGGATTTTCCCCTGCTTATCAATACCTTCGGCAGCTACGAGCGGCTGAACCTCGCCCTTGAGATCGGCCACATAGACGATATAGCAAAAGAGATAAGCGAATTTATGGATATGGCAAGTTACCTGGGCTTTATCAACAAGTTAAAATCCGTTCCCAGGCTTGCACGGCTTGCCAGGATATTCCCAAGAAAGGTTTCAAAGGCTGTCTGCCAGGAAGTGGTTGAGGAGCCTGACCTGTCAAAACTGCCGGTGCTGAAGTGCTGGCCTGAGGATGGGGGCAGGTTTATAACCCTTCCCCTCGTCATTACAAAAGATCCCTCAACGGGGATACAAAACATGGGAATGTACAGGCTTCAGGTATATGATAAAAGCACTACCGGCATGCACTGGCATTTGCACAAGGATGGAAGGAATATATATGAAAAGTATAAAAAGCTTGGCGGAAGAATGCCTGTTTCAGTCGCATTGGGCTGTGACCCGGCAACTATATATGCCGCCACCGCCCCCCTTCCGGGAGATATTGATGAAATGCTTTTTGCGGGTTTTCTAAGGAGAGCCCCTCTGGAAATTGTAAAGTGCAAGACAAACGATATTTATGTCCCGGCAAACGCCGAGTTTGTGCTAGAAGGTTATGTAGACGTGGATGAGGTCCGGGAGGAAGGTCCCTTCGGGGATCACACCGGATATTATTCCTTAAAGGATTTTTATCCTGTATTTCATATAACCTGTATAACCCGCAGGAAAAACCCCGTATACCCTGCAACCGTTGTTGGAAAGCCCCCGATGGAGGACTGTTATTTGGGTAAGGCCACCGAAAGGATATTCCTGCCCTTTCTAAAGATGCAGTGTCCCGAAATCGTTGACATAAATTTCCCACTTGAAGGGGTTTTTCACAACTGTGTGATAGTATCGATAAGAAAGCGCTATCCGGGACAGGCAAAGAAGGTCATGCATGCTTTGTGGGGCATGGGACAGATGATGTACACCAAAATGATAGTGGTGGTAGATGAAAATGTCAATCCTCATGACTTGTCTACGGTGGCATGGAAGGTTTTCAACAACATAGACGCCGCAAGGGATGTGGTTATTGTTGAGGGCCCCTTGGACGCCCTTGACCACGCTTCGCCCCTTCCCCACTACGGCCACAAGATGGGCATTGACGCCACCAAGAAATGGCCTTCCGAAGGCCATAACCGGGAGTGGCCCAATGACATTGAAATGGACGAAAGCATAAAAGCCCTTGTAAGCAGGAGGTGGGCGGAGTATGGCATTGAACAGGCTTAAAACCTATGGGGAGCTCGTCATGTTCTCTCATACCCTTTTTTCGGTGCCTTTCGGCCTGATTTCCATGTTCATGGCGGCAAATGGGTTCCCTACCTTTTGGGTTACCTTTTGGATACTGGTGGCGCTGGTGAGCGCAAGAACTGCAGCCAACGCATTAAACAGGCTTATCGATAAGGATATAGACGCGAGAAACCCCAGAACTGCGGGACGACACATGCCCCAGGGGCTTGTAAAGGCCCATGAGGTTGTGGCATTGATCCTTGTGTGTTTCGGATTTCTGACCTTGTCTGCCTTTATGCTCAACCCTTTATGTGTTGTGCTGCTTCCGTTCCCGATATTTCTGTTTTTGGTATATTCCTTCACCAAGAGATTCACCTGGACCTGCCACATAGTTTTAGGCGCTGCCTGCGGCTGCGCACCTGTAGGTGCATGGATTGCGGTCAGAGGAAACATCAGCTGGGTTTCGCTGGTCCTTGGAACTGCCGTCATGCTGTGGGTCGCAGGCTTCGATATCATATACGGAGCCCAGGATGTGGAGTTTGACAGGGAAGAAGGCCTTTTTTCGATACCTTCGGTTTTCGGGATCAGGAAGGGTCTGATTATTTCAGCCCTGTTTCATGCCGCTGCCGTTTTGCTGCTCATATACGTGGGGACTCTTACAAGCATGGGCTGGGTTTACATCGCAGGCGTCGCTGTCGTTTCAGGCCTTCTGCTGTACGAGCACCTCATCGTTTCACCCACAAACCTCAAGAACGTCACCATTGCATCCTACAGCATCAACCAGATCGTCAGCGTAATGCTTCTTGTGTTTTCTGCTGTAGATATTTTTATGTAAGAGGTGATGACGGTGGCAAGATACATAGTGGGAATAACAGGTGCAAGCGGGAGCATATATGCCCTGCGGCTCCTGCAGGAGCTTCTGGCCCAGGATCATGAGGTGCATCTGGTGGTTACCCGTAATGGGCTTAAGGTATTAGGCTTTGAAACAGGTCACGACGGCGAAGACTTCCTGTCCGGGCTCAAGGAATCGAAGAAGGGCCTTATAATCCATGATGTAGATGACCTCTTTGCTCCCATTGCCAGCGGCTCCTTTAAAACAGAGGGTATGATCATAGTCCCCTGTTCCATGTCCACCCTGGGGGAAGTGTGCTCAGGGGTTTCAAAGAATCTGCTGGGCAGGGCGGCGGATGTCTGCATCAAGGAAGGCAGAAAGCTCATCCTTGTGCCCAGGGAAACGCCTTTGAGCGCCATACATTTAAGAAACATGCTCAGCCTAAGCGAAATGGGCGTCATAATTCTCCCTGCCATGCCGGCTTTCTATCATAAGCCTGAGAGCATTTCGGACATGGTGGACTTTATTGTCGGAAAAATTCTTGAAAATCTTGGGATAGAAAATACATTATATAAAAAATGGGGATGATTGATTGGCATGAGAAAATTTCTTAGCGTTATAGCGATTTTGTTTTTGCTGTTTGGGCTTTCCGCCTGTTCAGGCACCGGGGATAGAGCCTCGGAACCCTTGAGTATAGGAATCCTGCCTGATGTGGATTCAATACCTGTAGTCATCGCCAAAGAAAAGGGATATTTTGAAAAAGAAGGTTTGAAAGCAAATATTGAATCCTTCAAAAGTGCCGTAGACAGGGACAGCGCCCTGCAGACCGGAAAGATAGACGGAGCGGTATCCGATATTCTGGCGGCAGTCTTTGCCATGGATGGAGGATTTGACGTTAAGATAACCTCCCTGACCAATGGCAGCTACAAGTTGCTTGTCGGAAAAGATTCAGGAATAAGCAGCTTCTCAGACATCAAGGGCAAGAGTGTAGCTGTTTCAAAAAATACCATAATTGAATATGCTACCGACAAGATGCTTGAAGAGAACAATATCAGTCCTGATGAAATCAAAAAGACCGTAATCGCACAAATCCCGGTCAGGCTTGAAATGCTGCAGAACGGGAAGATTGATGCTGCTACTCTGCCTGAGCCCCTTGCCTCCGTGGCGGTAAAGGATGGCGCCAGGATATTGAACAGCACAGACAAGCTGGGAATCAACCCGGGTGTTCTGCTTTTCACCAAGAAAGCCCTAGAATCAAAACAGGACGAGATTAAGGCATTTTACAGAGCTTACAATGAAGCTGTAGAATATTTGCAGAAAGAGAATATTTCCAGCTATATAGACATCCTTATTAAAGAGGCCGGCTTCCCTGAAGCTGTGCGAGATACGATTTCACTCCCCTCATACACCAAGGCCTCCCTGCCGTCAGCAAAAGACTTTGATAATGTGATGGGGTGGCTCAATGATAAAGGTTTGGTAAAGAAGCCATATAAGTTTGACAACCTTGTAGACGGCAAGTTTGTGAGGTAGCTTTGATGATTGAATTGGCGGGACTTTCAGTTAGGTATAAAAACAGGGACAGCGAGGTGCTGGCGGTAGATAACCTAAACCTTAAGCTTGATAAAGGCGACATCTGTGCAGTAATAGGGCCTTCAGGTTGCGGAAAATCCACCCTTCTTTATGTGTTGTCAGGCATAATCTCGGAATACGACGGGAAGGCTTTAATCGGCGGAAAATCCGTAAATCCCAGGCTTCATCGCATAGGCCTGATCCCGCAGAATTATGGCCTTTTGGAATGGGCAGACGTTTACAGCAATTCGGTGCTCGGCCTGGACATAAAGCATGCCAGACAGAAAAGCGACGAGGCCTACATCGAATATATATTAGACAGGCTGGGGCTGGCCAGGCTCAAATCAGAGTATCCGGGCCGTCTGAGCGGGGGCCAGAGGCAGAGAGTTTCCATAGCGCGGTCCTTTATACTAAAGCCGGATGTCCTCCTCATGGATGAACCTTTCTCTGCCCTTGACGCCATCACGCGGGAGGAAATCCAGGACCTGTTTCTGGACATATGGAAGGAAAATAGGGTGTCCACCATATTTGTAACCCACAGCATTGAGGAAGCGATATACATTGGCAGGAAGGTCGCTATCATGTCTCCCTCTCCGGGCCGCATCCTTAAAATATTTGATAATCCGCTTTTCGGAATAGAAAATTTAAGGCTTGCCGACGAATACTACCGCTTCAGCATGGAAATCAGAAGAATGGTAAAGGAGGCGTGGTCAAAGTGTTAAAAATCAACAGCGCTTTGAGCTATCTTCGCGTGTTTGTCATACTGCTTTTATTATGGCAAGCGCTCTCTTTGGCTTTAAAACTTCCTTTTATCCCGTCCCCGGCTGACATTTTTGCCAATCTCTACGGCATTTTTGTTTCGGATATAGCAGCCCACGCCCTTTTCAGCTTGTGGAGGGCCTTTGCCGGAATCCTGCTTTCCATCTTTATAGGGGTTCCCCTTGGCCTATGCATGGGCTTTTACAAAGCATGGGACAGGCTTTTGTCGCCTGTGGCTTATTTTGTCTATCCCATACCCAAAATTGCCCTCCTCCCCCTGGTAATGCTCATTTTCGGCCTGGGAGAAGCTTCAAAGATAATAATGATCACCTTTATAATAGTCTTCCAGGTGATTGTGGCCTCAAGAGACGCAGTTAAAAGCATTCCAAAAGAAACCTTCTATTCCCTCCGCTCCCTGGGAGCCGGAAACCTGGATATTTTTAAAAAAGCAGTCATCCCTGCTTCTCTGCCCGGCCTTCTCACCTCACTGAGAGTGAGCCTCGGGACGGCGTTATCGGTCCTTTTTTTTACCGAAACCTTCGGCACCATGTATGGCATGGGCTACTTCATCATGGACTCCTGGATGAGAGTAAATTACGTTGACATGTTCTCCGGCATATTGGTACTGAGCGTCGTAGGTTTTTTGCTTTTTCTCTTAATTGACATCCTCGAAAGGGTGCTATGCCCGTGGAAATCAAAGTAGTTCCTTTGACGCCTTTTGGGTCTATGGAAGCTTAAGCGCATAATGGGCCGGCCCGCCGATAGGACATACGGCAGCCCTAAGACACCATCAGAGAAACTGCTATGCAAACAAGGAAAAAGGCCAAAACAGCATAATCCGCATTGCTCATCCCAATCCTTCTGTAATGGGATCTGGGTCCCGACCCGAACCCCCTGACTTCCATGGATATAGCAGTTTTTTCCGCCTTTTTCACAGATGAAACAAGCAAGGGAATTGCAAGAGGGATTATAATTATCAGCTTTTTAAAGGGATTCTTTGTGTCGGAACTGTATCCTCTTGACATCTGGGCCTGGAGAATCTGTTCCATCTCCCCTATGAAAGTCGGTATAAACCTTAAAGCCGTAATAAACATAAAAGCGTACTTGAACGGAATTTTGAACTTTTCAACCAGCACTGCAGCAATATCAGTCATTGGCGTCGTCATCATCAATATTGGAATGGTGGATACGGTGGCAAGCATCCGTAAAGACATTGTAATGCTCAGTTGAAGCCCCACATCGGTAACGCGGCCCATATTGAAATAGGGAATCGCATAAAACAGCGTCCTCCCGTCAGTTACTAAGAATATCTGAAAAAGTATAAGCAAGAGGGAAAAAACAAACAGGCCTTTAATAACAGGGAGTATATTCTTAAATATGCCGCCCACCGCTGCTGCCGCCATATTGGACAGCAATATCAGCAATATGGCAAAGGGGCTGTCAAAAATAAAGCACATCGCCAGAACCGCCAGTGTCCAAGCAATCTTTGTCATGGGGTTCAACCTATGAATAAAAGAATCCTTCTTTATATATTCAACCATTGCAGACGTTTACCTCGCCTTCCAGGTAGGATATGATTTCCTCATACATCTCCTCCACGGTATATACGTTTTTGAACATGCCGTTCTTGTGGAACTTTCTGGCCAGCATATATATCTGTGGAGGCTGAAGATTGGCCAAAGCCAGTTTTTCGGTTTTTCCCAGCACCGACTTTGTCTGCCCGTCCTCTAATACGGTGCCGTCTTGAAGTATGATAACCCTGCGGGCGTATCTTGCAACCAGCTCCATATCATGAGTTACCATGATGACGGTTTTCCCGCTGCAGTTCAAATCCTTTATGATTTCCATTATTTCTATGCCTTCTTTATAATCCTGGCCTGTTGTTGGCTCATCCAGCACCAGTATTTCAGTTTCCATGGCAAGCACCGAAGCGAGGGCAACCCTCTGCCTTTGCCCCTTGCTCAGGGAAAAAGGATTTAATTCAAGGCATTGTTCTATCCCCACCCTGCGCGCCGATCGGGTGACCAGCCTGTCGATATCATTGCTGTTTACGCCTGTATTTTTAAGGCCAAAAGCTATTTCATCATAGACTGTGGAACAGAAAATCTGGTGATCAGGGTTCTGGAACAGAAAACCTACATGCTTTGCCAGAAGGCTTGTTTTAGTGTTGGAGGTGTCCAGGCCGTTAACAGTTACCCTTCCCTGGGTAGGCTTTAAAAGACCGTTCAAGTGCTTGAGGAGGGTGGTTTTGCCTGAGCCGTTCCGGCCGATTAAAGCCACAAATTCACCCTTATCAATCGAAAAGCTTATATCCTTTAATACCCTGATCCCGTTTTTGTATTGGTAGCACAGGTTATCGACACAAATCATGATTGCGACCTCTTCCTTTCCCATAATACCTTGCTTATCACTAAAAAAGCCTCCTCTACATTTACAGGAAATTCCCCTTGGTACAGCCCTTTTTTCTTAAGCATATTTGTAAGGCGTGCTACCGGTGAGCAGTTCACGCCAAGCTCCTGCAACACATCCTGCCTGGATATAACCTCTCTTGTGGGACCATCCAGCACAATTCTCCCTTTATCCATCACCAGCAGCCTGGAACAATATTCGGATAAAAGCTGCATCTTCTGCTCTACAACAACAATTGTGATATTGTATTCGGAGTTGAGCCTCCTGAGTGTATTGAAAATATCAAAACTCCCCTGAGGATCAAGCTCAGAGGTGGGCTCATCCAACATAAGCACCTTCGGTCTTAAAGCTATGGCGGCTGCTACGGCCACCCTTTGCTTCTGCCCACCCGACAACTGAAAGGTTGAGCAATGCCTTAAATGAGGAATTCCTGCCGTCTCAAGGCTTTCGGCAATGCGCTTTTCTATTTCGCCGGCCGGGATATTGAGGTTTTCAAGCCCAAAAGCGATTTCATCTTCCACCGTAGGCGAAACGATCTGGGCTTCAGGGTCCTGGAAAACACTCCCTACCGAATAAGCCATGGAAGCGCAGCTGTTTTCAACCGTATCCCTACCGTCTATCCTGACTTCACCGTAATAGTCTCCGCTTTGAAAATGGGGTATTACGCCATTAAAACAAAGGGTGAGGGTGGATTTGCCGGCGCCTGCCGGTCCGGTCACCCCGACAAATTCCCCGGCCGATATATCAAGATTTATGTTGTCGAGAGCGGGTTCGCGGGAACCGCTATAATAAAATTTGAGGTTTTTAACATTAATCATCATTTAATCCTTCTTCCCGAGGGCAGACTTAATCGGGTAGTAAACCAGCTGGGCGATTATCGTATTGGCAACGGCAGTTGTGATCACCACCGTAAGCAGGAGCGTAAAAGCCGGGTTACCCGGCGTCTTTACAAAAAGTATCAAAAATTTCAGCGTAGTTATATATGTCAGACCGCTTGCGACGGTACTCAGCAAAGTTACAACAGCCGGTTTGAAAGAATATTCCCCCAGAGACAGCTTGAAAGGGGCTTTCACCAATGCATAGGCCACAATAGCACCCACAGGTTCACTTATAAAATTGATGTAGGGAATCATTGACTTGGTTGTGAAGTGGGCCACAGCCGCCGCCACTATGCCTATGCCTATCATTTCCAGAAACCTGGGTTTGATAAGGTAGATGGCCAGGCAATACATCACGATCACAAAATTGGGCGTAATTCCAAAGAAGGGCGGCGTGAATATCCTAAGCACCGCTCCTGCCGCAAGGAGCACTCCTACCAGCACGACATCAGTCGCACTTAATCCTTTTCCCTTAATTTGCCTTTTTGCTGCTGCGCTTTCCATAAAGACATCAACCTCCAAAAATTTTTAGTTTTAAAGGTTGAGTATAAGAAGGGAGATAAATAAAAATAGTCAGGATCAACCTGACTACGTATTGACGCTTTCTGTACGCTCACACTCGTCTCAGGCTCATCTCATCTCTCTGTTCTCGTCTCTTCTCAACTCAACTCTATTCAATTTATAAATTAATATTACCATACTACATTTATTGAGTCAATAATCCGGAGTCCCATTTTGTAATTCTGAACAATCCGTCAATTCAAGCATTTTCAAAATCTCGATATGCCGGTCTTTACGGCCGCTTTTTACCTGCTTAATACATTGCTTAATACACATAAATCCGCCGGCATCTGGTACCTGTTGTCAATTATCCTTTTGCTCTTCTTCTCGCTCCTCGGAAGATCTCCTATATTTACAACCTCCGCTTGTATGTGTATGCCTATCCTCTTTTTGAACTGATCTACAATGCATAGCTCAAGCTCTTCCGCAGGGGCATCATATTCCTTCTCCACCCTGAGGGTCATGACATCCTTACCATCCACATGGTCTATCACAACCTGGTATTCACTGCTGGCCCCTTTAATATCCCTCAACAGCTCATCAATCTGCCCGGGATAAATATTTACTCCCTTAACCTTAACCATATCGTCCGTCCTTCCCACAATAGCATCGTGCCGCGGATATGGCAGCCCGCAGGGGCAATCACCGGGAATTATCCTGGTTATATCCCGGGTTCTATACCTCAGAAGGGGAGCCCCTTCCTTCCTTAAAGTAGTGATGACAAGCTCACCGTATTCTCCATCCTCCACAGGCTCACCCGTAGCAGGGTTTATGACCTCAAAATACAGGTAATCATCCCAGTAGTGTATCCCGTTGTGGTATTTGCAGTCTATAGATATGCCCGGCCCGTATATTTCAGTCAGCCCATAAATATCATAAACCTCTATGCCCAGTTCGTTTTTTATCCTGCTGCGCATCTTTTCACCCCAGCGTTCGGAGCCTATAATCCCTTTTCTGAGGTGGATCTTATCGCGAATCCCCCTTCTGGCAACCTCCTCCGCAATGAGCAGCGCGTATGAAGAAGTGGCCACAAGTACCGTAGATTTTAAATCCATCATCATCTGCAGCTGCTTGTCCGTATTCCCCGGTCCCATAGGCACAGCCATGGCCCCCAGCTTTTCAACCCCTGCCTGGAAACCTATACCTGCAGTCCAAAGCCCATAGCCGGGTGTGATCTGCACCCTGTCTCTGGGAGTTATGCCCGCTACTTCAAAACACCTGGCCATCATCACAGCCCAGTGGCTGACGTCATTGGCCGTATATGGAATGATGACAGGCTTGCCTGTTGTGCCTGATGACGAGTGTATCCTCACAACCTCTTCGTCAGGCACCGCCTGAAGGCCCAGGGGATAAGCATCCCTCAGCTCCTCCTTGGTTGTAAAAGGAAGATATCTGATGTCCTCAGGAGAATTTATGTCTTCAACCTTAACATTTGACATGCTGAATTTATTCTTATAGAAAGGACTGTTCTCAGACAGCCTTTTTAACAAGCTTTTGAACAACTCAAACTGTTCTCTTCTCATCTTGACTCCCCTCTCCTCTTCTCGCCTGCTAATTTTAATTTACTATTTATTTTATAGTAAAACCGCTAAAAAATCAATTTAATTATTTTCTCCGGCCGCTGCCACGTATTCAAGACCTATATTAAAGGCCTTGATGTTTAAATCGACGTACTTGGGAGACACATTGCACACAATAGCCTTCTCCAACTCATCTCTGCCTATAGGAATAAAACCGGCGGCAGCTGCAACGCCGATGAGGACCACATTTAATGCCTTTACCGATCCTGCCTTTTGGGCCAGAGCATACCCGTCCACAAAGATCGACCGGGGCGCATTGGCTTTTATATACTCATAAACCCGGTCTGCATCATAGGACTTACTGTCCAATGAAGCCGTAACCGGCTTAATAGCCCTAGTATTTATAACGCACTTTCCCCCCGGTGAAAGCCTGTACATGTTTCTGGCCGCCTCGGAAAGCTCAAAGCCGATCAGCAAGTCTGCCATGCCTGAAGGTATGATTGAACTGGCCTTTTGGCTACCTATCCTGACATGGCTCACCACACAGCCGCCTCTTTGAGCCATACCTATGGTTTCGGATGTGCGTGCAAAATAACCCGCTTCAACAGCGGAAGCCGCAAGAAGCCTTGAAGCCAGAACGGTGCCCTGACCTCCTACTCCTGCAATCAAAATGTCGCATTTCATCTGTCTGCACCTCCTATAGCGCCTGCAGGGCAAATCTGTGAACATAGAGTACAGCCATAACACAGGGACGGCTCTATCTCTATTTTTTCTCCATTAAAACTGATGGCAGGACAACCTATCTCGCGTATGCATTTTTTGCAAAGGGTGCATTTATCGCCCACAACTTGCCTTATGGAAGGCTTGGTGACGGCAATACAAGGAGCCTCAAAAATTACAGCCGACGGACCCTTATGGCTGACAGCCTCCTTAACCACCTCAACGGACTTTTTAAGGTCAAAAGGGTTCACCTTGGCGATATGCTTTACCCCACATGCGGACAGTATGCCTTTTATGTCAATCTTTTCAGAAATGTTTCCCATCATCGTTTTGCCTGTGCCGGGATGGGGCTGATGCCCTGTCATGGCGGTGGTGCCGTTGTCGAGTACGACTATGGTTATATCGGTGTTATTATAAACCGCATTGATCAAGCCGGGTATGCCGGTATGAAAGAAAGTTGAATCGCCTATAAAGGCTATATGCCTGGCATCGGGTTCAGCCCTGTGCAAGCCCTGGGCTATGGTAATTCCGGCGCCCATACATAGGCAGGTATCCACCATTTCAAGGGGCTTGGCATTCCCCAGGGTATAACAGCCTATATCCCCTGTGAAAACAGCCTTCTGTTTCCTCAGTGCTGTCTTTACCGCATAGAAGGAAGCGCGGTGGGGACAGCCTGCGCACAGCACAGGAGGCCTTGCCGGCAAAGGGGGAGGAAGGTTTATGGAAGCTCGCCCGGCAGCTTCATCAATGCCTAGGAATTTTGTTATAGCCGACCTGACCAGCTCATAGCTGTATTCGCCGGCATAAGGCAGGTGTTTGGTCCTTTTGCCATAAATACGGGCCCTTCCGCAGTTTTTCGCGCTGAGTTCCAGGAGGCTCTCCTCAATTACGGGATCCAGCTCTTCGAGGACAAGCACCTCGTCAAGGCCTTCCATAAATTCCTGGGCAAGCCTCGAAGGGAACGGATAAGGAGTACCCACCTTGAAGAGCTTCACATCGGCGTTTATTGAGGAAAGAACCTCGCCCGCGTAGGAGCAGGCAACGCCTGAAGCTGCAATTCCCTTGCTGCCTTTACCGGTTACGGTATTATATGGCATTTCTGAAAAAATATCCCCGATCTTTTCCTGCAGTTCCTCGAGCTGTATATGCTTTCTATATGAAAGGCTTGGGAATATAACCCAGCGCGGGTCTTTTTCAAATCCTTCGATATTTTTCCTGCCACCCATTTCCGGAAGGTCCAGTGTGCTGCAGGAGTGGCATATCCTCGTAGTAGGCCTCAACAGTACGGGCAGCTGAACCTGCTCCGAAAGCTCAAAGGCCGACTGGATCATTTCAAAGGCTTCTTCAGGAGTAGAGGGGTCAAACACCGGCAGGTTTGAAAAGCGCGCAAAGTGCCTTGAATCCTGCTCTGTCTGGGAAGAAATAGGCCCGGGATCGTCTGCCACAAGGACCACCATCCCGCCTTTTACACCAATATACGCCAGACTCATCAGAGGGTCTGAAGCCACGTTCAGCCCCATCTGCTTCATTGTAACGAGGGCTCTCGCACCGGCATAAGCCGCCCCTCCGGCCACTTCCATAGCAACTTTTTCATTTACCGACCACTCCACGTAGATGTCTCCCGGATTATGGCGCGCCACCGTTTCCAGCACCTCCGTAGAGGGAGTGCCGGGATAGCCTGTTACAACATTCACTCCCGCCTTAATCGCGCCAAGGGCTATTGCCTCATTGCCCATAAGAAGCTTCTTTGCCATCATGACCTCCAAAACACTGTATGACTTCACGTTCTTTTTATTATAAGTCAAATATTATGTGAAGTAAAGGGTTAAGCTGCAGGTTAATATTCAGATGAATGGCGCCAAAAGGCCAAAAAGCACAAAAATCATTCTAATCTTATCAAAAAGGTCAGCCAAAATACTGCTAAAAAAGGAGCTTGACTGTAAGAATTGTGACGGCTTAACAGGGCCTCAATATTATGTTAATCACGAAATGTTATATGAACCTCGACATGATTATCAATGAATCATAAGCATTAATGTTTGCTGTAAAACAAGGCCTTTTCGCCTCGCCCTTCTTTCACTGTTGCATTTGCGTCCCTATTGCCATAACGGCAAACTTTCCTATATAAAAAATAAACGCCCATGGGCAGGGAATCAGCCAAGGGCGACATCAAGCATCATCATAACGGCAAACCCCACCATGGTGCCCATTGTAGGTATATCTGTGTTGCCACCGTGCTGAGATTCCGGAATCAGCTCCTCTACAACCACGTAAATCATGGCTCCGGCAGCAAAGGCAAGGGCATACGGTAAGATGGGCTTTATCAGAAACACCGCCGCTGCGCCGATAATTCCGGCCAGGGGCTCCACCAGACCGGACAGCTGGCCATACCAGAAGCTTTTAAGCCTGGACATACCTTCACGCCTTAAAGGCACCGAAACTGCCGCCCCTTCAGGAAAATTCTGAATTCCTATGCCTATAGCAAGGACAACTGCGCCAATCAAAGAGGCTGAAGGCAGCCCTGCCGCAACCGCTCCGAAAGCAACCCCGACAGCCAGTCCTTCAGGAATGTTGTGCAGCGTTATGGCCATAACAAGCAGTATGCTTCTCTGCCAGCCGGTCTTAAAGCCCTCCGCCTTCTCTATAGGAAGCCCTATATGCAAGTGGGGCAGCAGCTTGTCAACCAGCCTTAGAAAAATCCCTCCCAGCAGGAAGCCTAAAACCGCAGGCACCCATGGAATTCCCCCCGCTTCCTCAGCCATCTTGATAGCAGGGGAAAGCAGCGACCAGAAGCTTGCGGCGATCATGACACCGGCGGAAAATCCCAACATTCCGTCAAGAAGTTTTCTATTGACACTCTTAAAGGCAAAAACTATCCCTGAGCCCAGGGCGGTCAAAAACCATGTGAAGCAGGTGGCTAAAAAAGCCTGAATTATAGGGTTGAGACCGGTAAAATACTGTATCAGCATACGACCATCCTTTCTAAAAACGGTTATTTATAGGTAGGATGCCTTTTTTATATGATACCACTTTTTTTAGCATAAAAAAAGCAGAATCTCCCCTATAATCAGCTTCTGCATGCCGCCTGTTTAAAATATTGCAGCCCCTTTATCATCAAACTCCTTTTGGCAGGTTCCCAGGACAGCCCGGATATCATAGGAATACCTTTCCCTGGGCAGGGCTTTTTTATTTTATTTTTTTCAAAGACGGCAACTGAAGGATATCCTTGCATCTGATAGCCATATGCACACCCCTAATTTAAAAAAACAAAACATGGCATATGCACCTTTACAGCGACATTGCCATGTTTTAAACCTCTCTGTTTTAGTTTACATTCTCCTGTTCAATATTTTATAAAAATTAAGCTCTCCGGTCAAATTTTTTCCCTGAGTCCGAGGGCGATGAGATAAAACCTCAAATCCGGATTGGTTCAGCCTTCCCTGCCCTGTTCCCCTGTCAGGTTCAGCCGAGGATTTCCTTAACCTTCCTGGCAACCGCTTCACCCAACTTTTTATGTTCGGAAGCTTCAAAATGGATTGCATCTATCGGACTTGGGGTAACTATCTCGGCAGCGTCCATAAATTCGCAGCCCTTTTCCTCCGCAACGCGCTTATAGTGATAAGCAAATTCTTTGGACCTAACGACGCTGTTCTCTGACCAGAACATGTCCTCAAGCCATGATTTGGTTATATCTCCTACATGTATGGGAGAAATCAGGAGAACCTTCGGCGCTTTCCCATCATGCCCTGCAGCGCTCTTTTGAACTATATCCACCAGCACTCCCGCTCCGGCGGCAATATCATATGCTGAAAGCGAAAAACGCTTTTTCAGGTCATTTGTGCCCAGCATTATTATGACAAGATCAAGGGGCTGGTGTGATTCAAGACAGGGGATGAGATATTCCTTGCCGCTTTTGTAACCTTCAATGGGATCATCCCAGACGGTGGTCCTGCCGCAAAGCCCTTCTTCAATCACATTATACCCTGGACCCAACTCCCGTTTCAAAACGCCGGTCCATCTGACATCAGGCGGAAAACGGCTGCCGTCTTTGGGGTTGTATCCCCATGTGTTGGAGTCTCCATAACAAAGTATATTTTTCATTGAAACCACCCTTCCTATATTGTATATTTAGTAATTCTGCCAAACAAATAGGGGGTTGGGGAATCAGTAGCCCCCATAACCCCTGGCAACTTTATTTCGCAAGCGAAAGGATGTTGTAAACGTCCTGCTTGTTCAATTTTACAAACTTGCCCAGCGTAGAGGTACCGGAATTGGTGGCCTTGGAAGCCATTTCTTCCAACCTGTCGTCATTTATGCCCAGCTCTTTCAAGCTGACAGGAAGGCCGATTTGTCTGAAGAAGCCCTTGAGCCTGTTTATGCCTTCCAGAACTGTTCTTTCAGGTGATTCAAAATCCATCTCCACATTCCATACCCTTACGGCAAACTGAGCAAATTTATTGATATTATGTTTATAAACGTACTTCATCCACGCCGGGAATACCACAGCCAGTCCCGCGCCGTGAGCCACATCGTAGATTCCGCTTATTTCATGTTCTATGTTGTGAGACGCCCAATCACCTATCCTTCCCGTACCCAATAAGTCGTTGTGCGCTATAGTGCCAGCCCACATGACTTCTGCTCTGGCATCATAATTTTCAGGCTCTTCCAGCACTATGGGAATATTTTTAATAACTGTTTTCAAAGTGGCCTCGCATAACCTGTCAGTTAAATCCACATTGGTCACGTTGGTAAAATACCTTTCCATAATATGAGCCATTATATCCGCCGCACCGCATGCAGTCTGATAAGGCGGAAGCGTAAAAGACAACTCCGGGTTTAAAATAGAAAACACCGGACGTAATAATTCCGTATCCAACGGTCGCTTGTACCATCCATCTTCATTGGTGATAACCGAACCAGTGCTGGCTTCACTTCCTGCAGCGGGTATTGTCAAAACTGTAGCCACAGGCAAGGCTTCCTTGACTTCAGCCTTTCCTATATAAAAATCCCATACATTTCCTTCGTAGGGCACACCGGCGGCAATAGCCTTGGCCGAGTCAATGACGCTGCCCCCTCCTACCGCGAGAATAAAGTTTATTCCGTTTTCACGGCATATCTTTATTCCTTCCTGTACGAGACTTAACCTGGGATTAGGCTGGACGCCGGGAAGCTCTATAAAATCGACTCCTGCATCTCTCAGCGATTTAACCACCCTGTCATAGAGTCCGGTTTTTTTTATGCTTCCGCCGCCATAATGAAACAGTATCTTGCTGCTGTATTTTTTAGTCTCCTCCCCTACCTGATTTTCAGTACCCCGTCCGAAAATTATTTTTGTGGCGTTCTGGAAAGTAAAGTTTTTCATGCAATCCCTCCTGTCTTACGATTTGTTTGAACAATAAATATATTATTTATCCCCCTAATTTCATGTAGTATACAGACAGCGCAGCAGCGCAACTTGAAATTAAAAACCGCCGCATAGTACAATGCCGGCTTGATATAATATCCCACTACATTGATTTATCCTGTCTAAAATTTAAAGCGCGAATCTATATGGTACATCATAAAAACTTCCTATTCAATAATAATACATAGAAAAAATCTTGTAAACATTGGAACCATATTTTTCCCTATGACGGGGGCCCATAGGCGGCTTTTTAAACCGTTCAGATTCTGTTTAACGTATAATAGGTCCTTTTTTAGATAACCTATTATAGTGTTGCAGAAAAATTATTAAAAGAGGAAAAATACTGGCTGTTGAGGACCGGCCTGGCACAGCTTAAGCAACCGAACCGGCAAAATGGCTTCCGCTGTAGCAGTAAGGTCTGGGTAAAGGAACAAAAAAGAACAACAGGATGCTAAAAAATGCTGAAAAAGCTGTTAAAGTTGGAATTAGCAGCGGCGCTCTCAGCCGCAGTCATACTGTTCAACATTCTAATAATGAAGCCGATAGTGGGCGTAGCCGATAATGGGGATTTCTACAGGATTATGGCGGCAGCAGGCCTGGAATATTTGTCAGAGGACCCTGCAGACAGGTATTTCGGCTATGTAAACAGGGAGTACAGGATAAAGGATGCCCCTCCCCCATACATAAGCTACTTCACAACCGGAATCCTGCTTGCAAAATTGGCCATATCGGTCAACAGCCTGTTGTCTGCTGAAAAAGGCATATTTGACATAAGGTTTCTGTCTTTTATATATATATGCATTTTAGTGGTATCGATATACTTTATCATAAAAGCCTGCAGGCAGGGCCTATTGCTGCCTGATGCCGCATTGTGTATCCTGCTGGTTTTTATTTTTACCGACATCGGTTATATATCCTACTTCAATTCTTTGTATGGCGAGGCAGTTTCACTGACATTCCTTTTTCTGGCGGCGGCTGCGGCACTGCACATCGTCGGAAAGGGAAAAGCTAAAATGCCTGCCTTCGTCTGTTTTTTCCTTGCCTCCATGTTTCTGGCAGGGGCAAAGGCGCAAAACGCTCCTATAGGGATAATTCTGGCTCTTTTCGGCATAAGGCTGATGTCTCTGAGAAAGGACGTTCTGTGGAAAACGACGGGTGCTGCTTTTTCTGTTCTCCTTGTGGCAATTTCTACAGTTTCCTATGTTTTTATCCCGGAGGAGATAAAAATGTGCAACAGGTATCAGGCTGTCTTTTACGGCATACTTAAAGATTCCCCGAACCCTGAAAAAGACCTGGAGGAATTGGGCATAAGGCAGGACCTTGCCGTCCTTGCAGGCACGGACTATTTTATGAAGGAATACCCCGTAAACATAAAGGACCCTTCCTTCCGGAAGGAGATAAAAAGCAAGGTGACTCCGGCTAAGGTGGGTTTGTTTTACATAAAGCACCCTGAAAGGTACCTGCAGAAGCTGAAGGTTACAGCAAAAAACGGATTCACCCTTATGCACGGCTACGGAAACTATGAAAAGGCCGAAAATGTGAAATACGGGCAAACCGCCGCTTCATTTAATGCATGGAGCCTTTTCAAAAAGGAACGGCTCCCCCATTCCCTGACATTCATTCTAATAATTTATGCCGCTTATTTTGCTGTATTGTCCGCTCAACGCATACTTAAGCGCAACACGGAGGAGAAGTTGTATCTTGAAATCTTTATGCTCATCGGAATAATCGGGGCAGTCCAGTTCATCATTCCCGTATTGGGAGACGGTGAAGCTGACCTTGGAAAGCACTTGTTTCTTTTCAATGCCTGCTTTGATATGATGCTCGTCACAAGTGCGGTATGGATAATCCATTGGGCAGTCAGGCTTAAAAAGAGGCTGGAAATCCATTCCTCCATACAAAAGCTCTAAAGCATACATAAAATAGGTGCCAGTGGAGAAACTTTAGAAAGAGGCTATATAAGGGGCTCGATACTTGCATGGAAAACCGGGTGAACATTTTTAGGAACTGCATAGAAGGTATTAAAACAAAAAGCATAAAGGTCGCCTTTTTTATTCCGCTGGCAATAACCGCTTTAACAGCCGGGCTGTATTTTTTGAAGCCCGGCTATTTAAACGTGGAGCGTTTGCAGCTGTCTTTCGCAGCTGTTGCTGCTGTTGCAGCCGCCTATTTGACATATATGCTGCTGATGCGAAAGCTGGATACGCACACGGCCGCAGTTACAGTCATGGCTGTCGGCATAGCCCTCAGATTCTGCTATACCCTCTATACGGGAGCCGGCACGAGGACCTACGACGTTTATAGGCATGAATGGGGGCATCTGGATTATATAAAGTACATAGCGGAGCACCATTGGCTGCCCCCGGTAAACAGCTGCCAGGCGTACCACCCGCCTGTTCATCATATAATATCTGCAGTAGTTCTTAATACGGGAAAGCTTTTCACGCTCGACGAGTTTTTCGCGCTAAAGCTTGTCCAGCTTGTGATGGCTGTTCTCAACAGCCTGACCCTGATATTTTTTTACAAGACGTTAAGAGAGCTAAAGGTTTCCGGGACAACAGCAATAACGGCCGTATCGGTATTTGCTTTCCACCCTACGAACATATATTTCGCCTCCAGAATCAACAATGACAACACTATGCTGTTTTTTTATGCAGTGGCATTTTATTATCTGATAAAGTGGCTCAACAAAAATACCTTTAAAAATATTGTAATGCTGGCCCTGTTCTTATCTCTGGCCATCCTCACAAAGAAGTCGGCTGTCATGCTTGCTTTCCCTGCCGCAGCGGCTTTTCTGGCCACCCTGGCAAGGAACCGGGGCCGCTTTAAGGCATATTTAAAGCAGTTTATGGCCTTCGGGCTTGTTTCCATCCCCCTGTCCGTCAGCCATCAGCTTCGCAATTTTATACTTTTTGGACAAAGCTTCGGTTATGTGCCGTCTTTCGGTGTGGGCTTCATTCCCAGCACCTACAACCTGCTGTATCTTCCTGTGGACAGGCTTCTCAAAGACCCCTTCAACAACGGGGGCATAGAGGGAGGCGAATTCTTCCTGGAATTCCTCCTCAAATCCTCCCTGTTTGGAGAATGGAGATATCCGGGGCTGGAAGACCTGGCCACCATTTTGATTCTTCTATCTGTCGCCAATGTGGTAATCCTTCTGACCTATATATTTATGCTGAAAAAGGAGGATATTGGAGGCTATGAATTCATTTTTTTAATAAACCTGGCGGTCCCTTTCATACTTGCCGCCAAATTCAGAACGGACTTTCCGGTTGCCTGCTCCCAGGATTTCAGGTATATAGCCCCGGTCCTTATTTCAGCTGGATATTTCCTCGGAAAAGCCGTTGAAAAGGTTATGGCTTCAAGCTTGGTGGTAATTAAATGCGCCGTGACTTTATCAATCGCCGCTTTTTGCATATTGTCGACAGTCTTTGTCCTATCCCTCGGACACTTCAATTGAACTTTGAGGAGGCAACATGGCAGACTATATAAAAAGGATGTTTTTTTGTACAAACTCCAATACCCTGGTCCAGTTTTTCAGGTACACAATTGTAGGAGGCATCGCCGCCTTTGTAGACCTCTCCCTGTACAATACCGGCGTGCAAATATTAAAGGCAAACCATATAATCTCCAACAGCTTTTCCTTTGTGTCCGGCCTGCTTGTGAACTACTTCCTGAGCAGGGAATGGGTTTTTAATAAAAAGGTCCACAACATAAAAAAAGACTTCGCTCTATTCGCCCTGGTAGGCGTTATAGGGCTATTGCTCAGCAATATTATACTGTTCATGCTGATTGATGCCGGCATCCTTTACTATCTGATGCCCTTTTCGGATGACGGCAGGGTTAAAGTTACAGCGAAGATAGCGGCTGTGATTCTGGTGCTGTTCTGGAATTTTACAGCCCGCAAGAGGATTGTTTTTAATATGTCTCAAAGGAGTGGTTTTTTTGAAAAAAGCAGTTATAATGGGAGCAGGACCGGCAGGCCTTGCAGCCGGCTATTATTTATGCAAAAACGGGACTGATGCGGTGCTCTTTGAATCTGACAGCCAGGTTGGAGGCATCAGCAAGACGATAAAATACAAAGGCTATTATTTTGACCTTGGAGGTCACAGGTTTTTTACAAAGCTGGATGAAGTAAACAAGCTGTGGCTGGAAGTGCTGGGAGAGAATTTCAGGAAAACTCCCAGGCTTTCCAGGATTTATTATAAAAACAAATTTTTCAATTATCCCCTGACCCCTATGAACGCACTGCTTGGCGTGGGTATCCTTGATACGGCGGCGATTCTTTTCAGCTATTTTAATTCCAAATTGTTCCCCTGCCCGAAAGAGGAAACCTTCGAAGAATGGGTATCCAACAGGTTCGGCAAAAGGTTGTACTCCATTTTCTTTAAAACTTATACGGAGAAGGTTTGGGGCATACCCTGTTCGGACATACAAGCGGAATGGGCAGCCCAGAGGATAAAGGGGCTTTCACTCTCAACCGCGATAATTAACGCCCTCTTCGGACCCAAAAATAATAAGATTAAAACACTGATAGACGAGTTTTATTACCCTGTCTACGGCCCCGGGATGATGTATGATGAAATGAAAAACAGGATTGAGGCTATGGGCGGCAGCATCAACCTGAATTCCAGAGTCGTCAGGGTGAACCATGAGGATTTCGAGATTAAAAGCATAGAATACATCGATGGACAGGGCAACAGGCATGTACAGGAGGGCACCCATTTTGTGTCCAGCATACCCATAACCGAACTGGTGGCCATACTCAGCCCGGCTCCCGCCCCTGAAATCATAGACGCAGCAAACAGCCTCCGTTACAGGAGCATAATAACTGTGGACATCATAATCGATAAAAGTGACCTTTTTCCTGACAATTGGATCTATATCCACTCGCCGGAGGTCAAGCTGGGAAGGATCCAAAACTTTAAAAACTGGAGCAGAGACATGGTTGCTGACCCAAATAAAACATCCCTGGGGTTGGAGTACTTCTGTACCGAAAAGGATGAGCTCTGGAATATGCCCGATGAACAGCTTTTCAGGTTCGCGGCCTCGGAGGTTGAGAAAATTAATATCTGCAAGGCTCAGGAAATAGTTGATTACACCGCCGTCAGGGTTCCCAAGGCTTATCCCGTATATATGACGGGATACAGGCAGCACATAGGCAGAATCGAGGAATACCTGAAGAAATTCAGAAACCTTCAGCTTGTGGGAAGGTACGGGCTTTTCAAATATAACAATATGGACCACTCAATATTGACGGGTTTATATGCGGCAAAAAATATCATCCAGGGCAGCTATGCCTTCGATACCTGGAATGTAAATACAGAAGAAGAGTATCATGAAGAACAAAGGGAAGCACAGCCAAAATCCGGTAAGTGGAAGACGGCTCACCTGATTGGCAGATGATTTCAATGTTAAGTGATTTTAAGGTTAAGTCTTTCAAAACTAAGTCTTTCAATGTTAAGCCTTTCAAGGTTAAGTCAACAGCTTTTCTGCCTCCTGCTTTGTGACGAGGACTTTTCTGGCCCTGCTCCCCTCCGGAGGTCCCACCACGCCCCGCTCCTCCATCTGGTCCAGCATCCTCGCAGCCCTCGTGTAACCTACCTTGAACTTCCTCTGTATCAGTGATGTGGAAGCATAACCCAATTCGACCACCATCTTGACGGCCTGAGCCAACAGTTCATCGACCTCGCCGCCCTCCGCATTCGCCGATTCCTTTGGCTTCTCTATTCTTTCAATAACCTCCTCGTCATACTCCGCAGCAGCATATGATTTGACATGGGACACAACAGCTTCCACTTCTTTATCGGATATAAAAGCCCCCTGTATCCTTATGGGTTTGGCTGCACCTATAGGGCTAAAAAGCATGTCTCCCCTGCCCAGCAGCTTCTCCGCTCCGGCAGTATCCAGGATGGTGCGTGAATCAATATGGGAGGATACGGCAAATGCTATCCTCGACGGAATGTTGGCCTTTATCACACCTGTTATCACATCCACCGAAGGCCTCTGGGTGGCTATCACAAGGTGCATCCCGGCAGCCCTCGCCATCTGCGCCAGCCTGCAGATGCTGTCCTCCACCTCATTCGGCGCCGCCATCATCAGGTCGGCCAGCTCATCGATTATGATGACAACCTGAGGAAGCAGCTCTTGCTCTCCCCGTTCTTTCAACAAGGCGTTATATCCTTTCAGGTCTCTGACGTTATTATCGGCAAAAAGCTTATATCTGTTAGTCATTTCCTGTACAGCCCAGTTCAGAGCTCCTGCAGCTTTTTTAGGGTCAGTCACCACAGGTATAAGGAGGTGCGGTATCCCGTTGTATACGCTGAGCTCTACCACCTTGGGGTCAATCATTATAAGCTTTACTTCCGTAGGCAAAGATTTATACAATATGCTTGTGATTAAGGTATTGATGCATACGCTTTTTCCCGAGCCCGTGGCCCCGGCAATAAGAAGATGGGGCATCCTCGCTATATCGGCAACAACCGTTTTGCCCGCAACATCTTTACCGACAGCAAAAGCAAGCTTGGACCTGTGATTTAAAAATTCCGGCGACTGGAGCACATCTCTGAGCAGCACAGGAGTCACTTCCTTATTTGGGACCTCTATGCCTATAGCCGCTTTCCCGGGTATCGGGGCTTCTATTCTCACCCCTGTAGCCGCAAGATTGAGGGCTATATCATCCGCCAGGCTTACAATTTTGCTGACTTTTACCCCAAAATCCGGCTGAAGCTCATATCTTGTAACCGCCGGTCCCTCGCTTATATTCACAATCCTTGCACCGACGCCGAAACTTGCCAGGGTTTCTACCAGTTTATTGGCATTGCTCTCGGCAAAAGAAGATGAGGTCCTGTCAAAACCCTTCCCTTCAGATTTATTTAACAGCTCTATTGGAGGCAGCGCATACACCTGTTCTGTCCTTTTTGTTTTGCTCTCTTTGCATCCGTCAGCCCCTGCCTCGGCTTTTTCTCCTTCTTCCCAATCCACATCATCCTCTTCAGCTACACCTTCAGACAGGTCCTGGGCATCGCATGGCTCCTCCTCCGTCATATCATGCAGCTCCTCCGACGCATTGGCCGGCTCTTCCGGCCTATCGGCCAATGCTTCCGCCGGTGCTCCTTCAGGCACCCAAACCCCATCGTCCGAATATTCTTGTGCAGCGGCGGCTTCGGCCTCTATACCGCCCATATCTCCAGCATCGGCCTGGACATCTTCCTGAACTTGCTCCCTTTCCTTCTCAGGCGGGACGATAGGATCAAAGGGGGAACGGTAGGGCACAAATTTCCTCCCCTTGTTTTCGATGCTGCTCTCAACCGCGGCGCTCCGCTTTTCTTTTGTCTCATCTTTACTGCTGCTTGTAGAAAGCTGCCTACGGCTGCCATCGCTTTCAACAATCCAGTTGAAATTCTTTTTTCTTTGCCTCACAGCGCGTGCCGGCTTGTACGCAACAGCGGCTGTATGGCTGTATTCCCTCGGATTTTTAGCAACCGGCTTCGAGCTTCTTTTCGTCCTTCCCTTGATGCGTAACACTGCAAGGACAAAAGCCGCTGCAACGAAAACCTCCAAAGCAAAGACTGCCAGAAATCCGCCGAAGGTTCCCCCTGAAAAATATATGGCTGCAGCAATAAATATAACCAGCAAGGCTATAACATTAAATACCCTGTTATTTCTGTTTTTACCGTCTTTATTCATCTTACTTGATTTAGAATTATAGCGTTTTGTATACTTTGTCCTCATTTGAGCCTAACATACCTTTCAAACCAGGTTATTGTCCCACACGAATTATTTTAGCATACCAATTTTTAGTCGTCAAAACAACAGTCCTTCAACGATACTTGAGAATTTTGAGGTCTGGCTTATTTCAAGATAGGATTTTATGATTCTGCCGCTAATGTTTTATATAAAGGAGATCAAACCCTTATAGACAAGATCCCGTTTCGGTGGATGCGGCATAAGCACGCCAAAGGATCGGACCGGCGGCAAAGCCTTAAAACTGATTTGCCTTTCAGGGAACTGCTATAGCCGCCACCGCCTTGCAGCCCGGTTTCCAATTTCGTAAAGCTTCCATTGAAGATTTCTTTTTAACAGTTTTTAATACTCTTTGCCATAGGCTCCGTGCCTGGGAGCAACATTCCGCTTTCCGGTTTAATGGATAAAAAATAAAGGCAAAAACCTGTCATACAGCGTGCCGGGGCACCTTGGACGAAATCATCTGTGCTAACCGTATTTTTTGCAGGAATAAATCAATTATTTTTGGCTCTCTTCTTTATTATTCTCTTCTTTATTTTTCTCTTCTTTATTCTCTTCCTTATTGTCTTTATCTCCGCCGCCGTTATCACCGTCTGATTGTGCGTCAGAAGGCTGTTCGTCGGACTCCTTCTTTTCCTTCCTCCCGCTAAAAAATATCGCTGCCGCCACAATCATGAGCACAAGACTCACTTCATCCACAATTTTTTTGTCAACTTCAAATTTAAATATGGCCTGGGAAAGGCCGAAGATTATAAAAATCGCTCCTATACCTGCAACAATCAATGTCCTCTGCTTACTACTTAACTTCATCACGTTTACCTCGTCTTTGGCAGTTTTTAATGATTATGATTATATCATACAAGGATAAAATAGTGAACAACTTTCTTCGGCGGGGATAGGCAATTAGGTGTTGAAATTAAATCTCCATTGGCATATACTAAAACCTGTAAGGGTGCAAAGTTTAAAAAAGTCTTATAAGGGTTTATTGTTTATTAATTAAGCAATGGGGCGGAAGTAAGGTGCTTTTCATCAAAGGAAAATCAAGTTTCGGTTTTTCAGCAGTTTAGAGTCGGCAAATTCCAATTAATTCTTATTTTTAAAGGGGGAAAATATATGTCATTTAAATGGAAAGACCGTTATAACCTGAATATTGAACAAATTGATAACCAGCACAGGAAGCTTTTTGAGATTGGGGAAAGAGCCTATTCCCTTGCAATTTTAAATGATTCTTATGACCATTATGATGAAATTATGACTGTATTAAACGAACTGCTTGATTACGCCGAATACCACTTCAAATATGAAGAAAACCTTTTGGAATCCTATAACTATGACGGCCTCGGACAGCAAAAGCAGGAGCATGGTTTTTATATTAATAGAATTAACAGCATTACTTCCAGGGATATCGATGAAAATCAGAAGCAGACCATCATCGAAATTGTCGATTTCCTGTCCGAGTGGATCAGCAACCATATTCTGTTCTCTGACCGGAAATATGCAATATATTTTCAGGAAAAAGGAATAGCAGTTTAAAAAATAAAAAGAGAAATGCACTCCAATAGCGCATTTCCCTTTTTACCCCTTAACCCTACTTATGTATAAAAACCTCTCAAAGCTTTATTTAGCTGATGTTAAGGGCTGTATTTTATTATTGTTGTTTTTCCTATTTAGAATATCTGTCAAGTGATCCTTTAAATGCAGCCCCATGATCTGCTTTTCCTAGACCTTCATAAGCAAATTGCGATATATCTGCACATTTAAGAGGTGGGGCTCCTTAAGTAACAGAGTTCATACTTGTAAAAACATGATTTCTTGATCGCCATTCAGAGCGATTTTCAGCTCAATTAAAATTGATAAAAACTTGATAGCCATAGTTTTTCAGAAATAGGAAACGTTCTTGCTTAAACCCTGATTTGCATAATAAGAATCGTCGCTTAATTCTGCCGGTGTGTAATATTTGAATTGGGCGTGCTTTGATTGTCTTTTTGAATTGGTGAAGTCCACAACCAATTAATTATTACAATGAGTATTACAGCAAATCCAAATATCAAAAATGCTAATCCAATATCTTTGTAGGCAGATTCTCGAATTGCCCATATCGTATTTTCACGAGGACCGCTATAAGCATATTCACTTGGCCAGGAAATATCATTTGCAAAGAAACGCAATAGTAACCCGACAAAAGCAAAGATGGAACCCAAAATAGCCGCTTTGATTTGCTTCATATTAAACATATTTTCTCCCCTTTACTTATAAATTATGTAAATATAAACATGAAGCGATATTCTGCGATTTTTTAATACTCTTAAAAAATTATTATGTTTATTATATTATAAATTCCCTCAATATGGAATATGTAGCAAAGTACAACTTTACAGTATTATTATTTCTTCTGTCATATATACTCTTAAACTTTTACTTAAAAAAGCCTTAAAAAAGCCGCTTACGGCCTCAATGGAAATTTCCCTTGAGGTCTTTCAAAGTTCCTGTATTTGTATTTTTACGCCGGCCTTGAAATTTCGAAAAATCTTCCTAAAATCTTTTTGACATGAAAAAGCCCTCGACAGCTGTTTTACCAACCATCAAGGGCTATACATCTTTATTATGTAATTACTTTCCGAAATATCTGTCTAAAAGCCCCTTAAATGCAGCTCCGTGCCTTGCTTCATCCTTGCACATCTCATGTACGGTGTCATGTATCGCGTCGTAATTAAGCTGCTTTGCTTTTGTTGCCAGGTCTTTCTTGCCTTGGCAGGCTCCGAATTCAGCCTCAACCCTTACCTGAAGATTCTTCTTGGTGTCGGCATACACTACTTCGCCAAGCAATTCTGCAAATTTGGCGGCATGTTCAGCCTCCTCAAAAGCTATTCTCTTATATGCTTCTGCTATTTCAGGGAATCCTTCCCTGTCAGCCTGGCGGCTCATTGCAAGATACATTCCCACTTCGGTGCACTCGCCCATAAAATTGGCCTTAAGCCCTTCGATGACCTCAGGGTCTATATCTTTGGCAACCCCTATCCTGTGCTCATCAGCCCACTGGAGGGAATCTTCCTTCTTCTCATAAAACTTTTCCTTAGGTGCACCGCATTGAGGGCACTTTTCAGGTGCTTCATTTCCTTCATGGATATATCCGCAAACTGAACATACAAATTTCTTCATGTGAAATTAAACCTCCCGTCATTCTTATATTTGATTCACATTAAATATATTACCAACAGCAGCAGCAGTTCTAACAACAATTTTAAAATACCCTCAACAGCCCAGAAAAGCTTTTGTCCTCTCCTGCTGTGGATTGGTAAAAATTTGTTGCGGCGTACCCTCTTCGATAATCTGCCCTCCGTCCATAAAAATCACCCTGTCGGCCACCTCTCTGGCAAAGCCCATCTCATGAGTGACCACCAGCATGGTCATATGCTCCTGAGCCAGGTCTTTCATGACTTTCAAAACCTCTCCCGTCAACTCTGGGTCCAGCGCTGAAGTAGGCTCGTCAAAAAGCATTATGTCCGGATTCATCGCTAAAGCCCTGGCGATGGCCACCCTTTGCTTCTGTCCTCCCGAAAGCTGTGAAGGGAAACTGTCCCTTTTATCCTCAAGGCCTACTTTTTTCAACAAATTGTCGGCAATCTCTATCGCCTGCTCCTTTTTCATACGATTAACCATGACAGGGGCTTCTATAATGTTGCCCAGCACGGTCATATGCGGAAACAGGTTGAAATTTTGAAACACTATCCCCATCTTCCTGCGAATCCTTCTTATCTCGTTTTCAGGCCTATACCGGGTGATGCCCGAATCATCGGTGAATACCATCGTCTCTCCCTCTATCTCTATACTGCCCTTATCGATGAGCTCGAGACGGTTTATGCACCTGAGCAAAGTGCTTTTACCGGAACCTGACGGCCCGATGATGGCAACTACCTCACCTTTTTTAACACTCAGAGATACTCCCTTCAAAACCTCCAGATTATTAAATTTTTTGTATATATTGCTGGCTTTAATCATGATCATTTTGCCATTCCCCTATTCGTAATAAGAAAATCTCTGTTCAAGTTTTCTAAACAGCCATGTAAGTATAAGCGTCATAACCAGATAAAATACCGCGGCCACTATAAAAGGCGTAAGGTTGAAATCTCTTACCACTATGATTCTGGCTGCTCTCGTCAATTCTCCCAGCCCTATTACATGTACAAGGGCAGTATCCTTTACAAGGGTGATAATTTCATTACTTACGGGGGGCAACACCCGTTTTACCGTCTGGGGGAGTATGATCCTTCTCATGGTTTGCCAGCGGGTCATACCCAATACATCCGCACCCTCGTACTGTCCTTTGTCTATGGACTGTATACCTGCCCTGAAAATCTCAGCCAGATAAGCGGCGTAATTAAGTACAAAGGCGATGACAGCCGCCGGCAGCCTCTCAACAGTCACACCTAAAACAGGCAGCCCGTAGAACACAAACAGCACCTGTAGCATCAGCGGTGTTCCCCGCATCAGCCATATATACACGTTCATGGCAGTGCTTAGCACTCTGTTTCTGGAAATTTTAGCCAAAGACACAAAAAGCCCTAAAGGCACCGAAAAGACAATAGTTATAAAGAAGAGCTCCAGTGTTACAGCGCTTCCATTTAATATGGATATAAAAACATCGACTATATAAGACATATTTTCCTCTCCCGATATGAACAAAACGCAAACATTCTGTCCTTCGTTATGGAACCATCTGCTCCCTATACCTGAACAGAGGCTGACGATGTAAGACCGGCAGCCCCTGTAGTTTAAAAACAGTTTAATTTTCAAGCGATTGTTATAAACCTGCCAAAAGTTATTTTACTATATCTTCACCAAACCACTTCTTGGAAATTTCCGCTGATGTTCCGTCCTTTTTCATTTCATCCAGAACTTCCTGCAGCTTATTCAGGAACGAAAGGTCTTCTTTTCTAAGACCCACGCCAAACTCTTCAAAACCAAAGTGGTCTTCCAGCACTTCATAACTGTCCGCATCTTTTGCAATATAATACCTTCCTACAACCTCGTCTACCACCACGGCATCAACTCTTTTGGTTTTAAGAGCCATCAAGGCCTGGGTATTATCATCGAATTCAACAACTTCCTTTATTGACTCCAGCGTCTCGGTGTCCTTTTCGAGGGCTTCTTTGCTGCTGCTGCCTGACTGAAGGCCCACTTTCTTTCCCGCAAGGTCTTTCTTGCTTTTAATGGGAGATCCTTTCGCCACCACAAGGATTTGCCTGTCCTCAATATACGGCTTGGTAAAATTGATTTCTTTCTTTCTGTCTTCTGTTATTGTCATTCCGTTCCAGATGACGTCTATGTTCTTGTTCTTTAATTCAAGAATTACGGAATCCCAGTTGACAGGCTGGAACTTTACTTCTACTCCCAACCTTTTGGCCGCTTCCTTGGCAAGGTCAATATCAAACCCTACGATATTGTTGCTCTCGTCTCTGAAACCCATCGGAGGGAAAGCATCATCCAGTCCTACGACGAACTCGCCTTTTTCCTTTATCTCATTCCATGAGTTATCCGTTTCGGCTGAAGTCTCCTTCGACGAGTTATCCGTTACCGCTGAAGCTTCCTTTGACGAATTATCCGTCCCGGCTGATCCGGCTGAAGTATTCTTCGACCCCGAGCAGCCTGACAACACAACACTTGCTGCAATCATTACAGCCATAATTGCAAAAATAATCTTCTTCATATGTATGACCCCCACAACTTTTTTGAAATACATAAATATTATAATTTACTTTATTAAATTAGTAAAGTAGCAAAAAACAGCAATAAAGAGAAAGCTTAAATCCGGGCTTTGTTACTTGTTTATGTAAAGTTTTTTATCGAGCTATGAACAGCCTATAGGCATTCTTCCATAGGATAAGCTCACGTTCCTCTTCCGTCAGCGGCAGCCTGTAAAACCTTTCTACTTCTTCCTCATGGGACCACATGGGGTAGTCAGTTCCAAAAAGCACCCTTTCAGCCCCATGCTTCCTGATAATGTACAGGGCTTTTGCTTCATCCAACCTACACAAGGTGCTTGATGTGTCAAAATAAACATTTTTGCCCACCAGGTATTCCATAGCCTCATCCCACATCATGTATCCTCCTAAATGGGCAGCTATTACAGTAAGGCCCGGAAACATATCCAAAACTTTTGCAAGCCTTTTGGGACTAGATGAGGTTTTGGTTTCATCACCCATGTGCATAAGCAGGGGGAGCTTTCCTTCAATGGCCTCATATATGGGCATCATGTCATCATCGTCAATGTTGAAATCCTGGAACTCCGGGTGCAGCTTAATGCCTTTAAGTCCCAGAGCTATAGCTCTGTCCACTTCACCACCTATATCGCCAAGCTTTGGATGTAAAGTGCCGAAACCTATAAAGCAGCTGTTGACAGCCTGCACTTCGGCAATAAAATCGTTTATGGCCTTAACCTGTTCCACTTTTGTGGCTGTAGAGTGCACTACATATTTGAAGACATTCACCTTTTTCCCGCTGCTCAACAGGTCCTCCACCGTTCCGGCTCCCGACATGGCAACTCCATAATACCTGCCGATAGACTCTACCGCTTTTTCCGCAATCTTGTCGGGGAAAATATGCGCATGGATGTCAATAATATTACGCTCCATCGTCTTTTCAACCTTTCCGCTTTCGACTTTCGTAGAACTACAAGAATTTTAGCACACTGCATCTAAAAAGACAATGCAATAAGTTTTGCACCTACGGTAATCCGCATCCGGCTGCCAAAAAATCAAGAAAAGAATCAAGGCCCGTCCCTATAACGCCGCTATGCACGGTTACTGTGACAGGCCTTTTATAAACAGCTTAATGATTTTTTGAGGAATACTGTTTTAAAAGCTTGCAAATAAATCTTTTTATTACCATTTATCATAATGTATCCGCTGTTCATTATACCTGTTGGCAGGCTCTTTTTTCTCAGCAGGATAACCTATCGAAACAATGCTCAGCGGCGTCACTGCCTCCGGTATTCCAAGAAGTTTTCTAAGGGCCGTCACCCTGTCTTCTCTAGGATATACGCCGAGCCACACCGCGCCAAGCCCTTTTTCCTGCGCTGCTATCAATATATTCTCGGTAGCCGCGGAGCAATCCTGCACCCAGTAGCCCGGATGCTTCTCCAAGCTTTCGTCTCCGCAAACCACAATGGCAACAGATGCCTCCTTAAGCATTTGAGAATAGGGATGGAATTCCGTGATTTTAGTAAGAGTATCTCTATGACGCAGCACAATAAAGTGCCAGGGCTGCTGATTGCCTGCGGAAGGAGCGCTCATAGCTGCCTGCAGCAGTTCTTTCACAAGCTGGTCAGGCACATGCTCTCCTGTATATTTTCTTATGCTTCTCCTTGAAAGAATGGCATCCATCTTCATACCTCCGATAGAGCGAGTATTTTCTAAAATTATTATAACAAAATAATACAACAATAACCATGTATATATCCCGATCAGAAGGTACTTGAGAATTCTAATGGCCCGGTTTGACCCTATTTCTTTTCTGGTAAGGTTAAATATACTGCGTAATTTGTTTTCCAACACTTCCAGCCGTTTTTCTAAAAACTTAATATGCCCATAGCAGTATCCCGGCATGTCTGTATGACACTTTTTAAATCACCTTTTGCTGCTTGGCACAAATCCCCTATCTTTTTTTTAAATGGCTTTCTTATACCTTAAAAAAACCTGGCCGCCCCAAGAGTGATAAAAACAGTAATAAGGCCCGCTACACCTATAGACAGGCCGCTCATAGCCCCCTCTACCTCACCCAGCTCTATAGCCTTTGTAGTCCCGATAGCATGGGAAGAGGTACCCAGTGCAACCCCAACCGCGATACTGTCTGTGATTTTTAAGCTTTTACATATGAAAGGCCCCAGTACGGCTCCCATTATGCCTGTAATAATTATCGCGGCTACAGTAACGGGCGGAATGCCGCCTATCTGCTTTGACAGCTCGATTCCTATAGGCGTGGTTATGGATTTGGGAATCAAAGACAGGCTTAAAACCTGAGGCAGTCTGAACAACCTTGCAAGCAAATATACGCTTGATACAGCCGCTACACAGCCCGCGAAAATACCAGCGGTAATCGGAACCACATTGGCTTTCAGGCTTTCAAACTGCTTGTACAGAGGTACCGCAAGTATTACTGTGGCCGGTCCCAGAAATATGGATATGATGTCCCCGCCCTTGTTGTAAGAATCCAGACTTATGTTAAACTTTGCGAGAAAGGCCATCACCAAAGCTATACTGATAAGCAAAGGATTAAGTATAGAAAGTTTGGTTTTTCTATACAGTATAAGCCCCAGTTCATATGCAGCAATCGAAATGATAATCCCGAAAAAAGGCGTGTCAACCAGTTCCCTCATCCTTTTTTCCCCCTTTCAACAACTGGACAGTGTGGCCTGTAATGAGCATAACTATTATGGTTGTTATTAAGGATATGAGCAAAATAGTCGGCCAGCTTGATTCAATGATGTCCAGATAAGCCATCAGGCCTACTCCGGCAGGCACAAAGAAAAAAGCCAGATGGTCAAGCAAAAATCTCGCTATGTCGGCAATCATTTCCAGCTTGACTATTCCGGTATACAGGCACAGGAACAGCATGATCATGCCTATGATGTTGCCAGGGATAGGCAAGCCGAACAGCCTGTTTATAACTTCCCCCGAAAAACAAATGGTTAAAATCAAAAGCAATTGCCTAAGCAATTTCAATGGTATTCTCCTCTCCGAACAGAAATATAGGCTCCACAGCCAAAAAGCATCTTTCATATTCTAACGGTTTTGCGCATGCTTAGCAATTGCTGCCTGCAGGCATGTATAAAGGATATATGCCTTGTTTGCAGACAAATTTCGATAAACTGTTTATTGCTTATGTTTTTATTCCTTAAAATAAAATGCCCATATAAAATTAAAAGGCTGCTTATGGAAATAAATTCCCTGACAGCCTCGAAAGATACATTTTCAACTCATCTATCCCATTTTCGCCGTGCCGGCTCTTTTCGTGCTTCCTCGTATAACCAGCTCCGGCTGCATTTTCATATAAAAGCTCCTTCTTTTTGCTATCATATCGATAATTGCTTTCCCTGCCTCCTCGCCGAGCCTTTCTTTAGGATGGGCCACCGTCGTGAGCTTGATTTCGGAAGCAACGGCAAGCTGCGAGTCGTCAAAGCTTACAAGAGAAATATCATCAGGTATGTTAAGGCGGTTTTCCCTTATCACATCCATAACCTTGACGGCAACCTGCTCATTGTAACAGACAATTGCCGTACATTCGGATAAAAGCCAAAGAAGCTTTTTGGATCCGCCCTTTTGAAACTTTTCATCCGATTCACCGGTGTCAAACCACAAAATCCTCGGATCCGGAAATTCAAGCCCTGCCTCCATATGCGCCTTTTGAAAACCTTTAAATCTCAAATGCCCCTGAATATCATCAATCTTAAAGATGCCCCCAATCCTGCTGTGTCCAAGTCCGATCAGGTGTGCTGTTGCCATATATCCGGCCTGGACATCATCCACTACAATATAGGAGCAGTCGAGGTCTTTGTAGCAGCCGTGGATAAAAAGCACAGGAACTCCCCTGCTGCTCAATTCCCTGTACAAATTAATATTCGGATTGGGCAGCGCGCTCTTGGTAGGCTCAACAATCAGACCGGCTATATTCTGGTTGTTCAGGTTTTCAAGGCACAGCCGCTCCTGTTCATGCTGGTTGTAGGTACAACCAAGCATTATGTTATACCCGGCTTTTGCCAGCACTCCGTCAATGCCCCGGATTATGGCAGGAAAAATATAGTCATTAAGATAGGTAGTAATAACCCCGACGGTTTTTGTCCTGTTGGCTTCTTCACCGGGTTTTACATCTACAAAAGTGCCCTTTCCCTGCACCGTGTAGAGCCAGCCCTCGCTAACCAGCTCACTGATGGCATGCCTTACGGTATGCCTGCTGATCCTAAATTTATCCGCCAGCACATTTTCCGAGTATATTTTATCTCCGGGCTGAAGCTCCCTGGTGCGGATGGTCTCAATGATATAATCCTTAAGCTTTTGGTATTTGGGCTTTTCCATATCTGCCATCAAAGGTTTGCTCCTGCTTTAAACCCGCCCTCCTTATTTAAAAGGGTTTTCATCTTTGTACAGCATGGAGGCCGGCTGGTTAAAGGCCACATCCTCGACGCCCAGCATCTTCATTGCCGCAAACAGCAGTTTCCCTGCCCTCTTAAACGCTACTCCGGCGTGATGCGGATATCTCTTTGCTATAAGAACATGCCTGTAGAATCTCCCCATCTCCTTGACAGCAAATACCCCTATGCCGCCGAAGGATTTCGGGTCTACATCTATTACTTCTCCTTCAGCTACATAACTTCTAAGAACACAGTCAGCCGTGCCCTGAAGCCTGAAAAGCGTGATATCACCCGGTCTTATGGTCCCTTCCAGCGTTCCTCTCGTTATATCCGGTTCCTTATCCGGCTCAAGGAGCCTGTGCATAATCAATTGGTATTTCAATGAGGCACTCTTCAGACAGCAACTCGGCGTGTTTCCGCAGTGGAAGCCCATGAAAAGGTCATCCAGCTTGTATCCCCCAAATTTGTCTTTGTTGTTTTCATACATGTCCTTCGGCACCGTATTGTTAATATCAAGAAGTGTGGCGGGCATGCCGGTAGCGCATGTAATTATGTATTCGCTCAGGGCGCCGTAGATATCAACTTCACAGGATATCGGAATTCCCCTGGAAGCAAATCTGGAATTGACATAACATGGAACAAATCCGAACTGGGTCTGGAAGGCAGGCCAGCACTTATTGGCAAACACTGCGTATTCGGATGCGCCGATATTTTTCTCCATCCAGTCCTTCAACGTCAGCTCAAATTGTGCGAGCTTCGGTAAGATCCCAGGATATCCGTTGCCCGCCCCCAGTTCTTCTTCCATCTCCTTAACGACTGCCGGGATTCTTTCATCATTTTCATGCTTATTAAAGGACTCAAAGAGGTCGAGTTCAGAATTTTCCATAATTTCTACTCCCAGGTCATATAAAGGCTTTATCGGCGCGTTACATGCCAGGAAATCCTGGGGCCTCGGTCCAAAACCAAATATCTTGAGCTTTGAAAGCCCTATTATAATCCTTGCGATGTTTTCAAAATCCGAAATCATATCGGCGATTTCATCCGGTGTCCCTACAGGATATTCAGGGATATAGGGGTTAAGCTTCCTTAATCCCAGATTGTAGGAAGCGTTAAGCATACCGCAGTATGCATCACCGCGCCCGCCTATGAGATTGGTCTCCGTTTCCTCAGCCGCCGCGACATATATGGCCGGGCCATGGAATTTCTGGGCTAACAGGGTTTCAGGTCCCTCAGGTCCAAAATTGCCCAGATATACAACCAGCGCGTTTACATCGGCGCTTTTCAGTTCGTCAAGGGCTTTTAATGCATCCTTTTCATTTTCAACCGTAGTATTGGCTTCAAAAATATCGATGCCTTTGTTCTTACAAGCTTCTACAACCGCTTTTCTCCTCGTCGCGCTGAGCTCCACCGGGAAGCAATCCCTGCTCACCGCTATAATTCCAAGCTTTACCTTTGGGATGTTGGTCATGTAAATACCCCCTTTTTACAATTGATAATAACACTTTTTATTATACAGCATGCCACTTGTACGCACAAGTCCTATTGTACTGGGCAAACCTAAAAAAGAGGCTTCTTTATCATGTTATCACGCTAAAAATCACCCACATCAGCAGGTAACTCATGATGTTCGAAATATTCATCACCATGCCGACAAAGTTTTTGTCAAATTTAAAATGCACGACAAAAGCCATCGTTGACATCGGAGGCGGAAGTACAAGGCAGATCAGTATAACTTCACGAGCTATGTCATTAAAAGGCAAGGCAAAATACTGCAGTATACCCAGAGCCAAACCCATTAAATAACGGGCAGCCAGCACCTTTATTGCGTTGCGCCAGCTGCTGCTTTCCATTCTGAAATCAAGGAATATGCCCACAGTGAGCAAAGATACAGGAAGGTTTGCTTTTGATACCGCCTGTGAAATATTTATTATGATATCCGGAAAGCGGAGGCCGCTTATGTTGGCTGCTAACGTAATCATATAGACTATCAGTGGTATTGACCTGGATATCTTTTTAAAAACGCTCTTAAAATCAAAACCGGACTCTTCGGATGAAAAATAACAAGCCATTAAATAAACTATCCCAAAAGTGACCAGAGAATTGCCCATATCAAACATCGCAGCGTAGTTTAGAGCCTTCTTGCCCCAAATTCCTTCCACAAAGGGAAATGCGAATAAACCAACGCTAAATCCGGGCAAAAGCATTGACAGCACTCCCCTGCTGCTTCCGGATTGCTTCCTGAAAAGGAATAACCCAAATGCAGCCATTAGAAACCCGCAAAACAACGCGGCCAGCGGCATAAACCCGAGAGAGAGGTCTAGCTCCAAAGCGCTGCTGGAACTTATAACCAGTGCAGGTAAAGTGACATTCAATACAATCTTTGTCAGCACTTCCCCATCCTTTTCACTTACTATATTGAACCTTTTAATAATATAACCCAGTATTATTATTGCTGTTGTTGTAATAAACTGGGTATTTACGTTTCCCATCGCAATCCCATGCCCCCTACAGCATCGACGTTTTTTGTACCTTTATCGATGCCCCTTTTGAAATCATAAATTAGCAACAAATCAGGGCAGCGCAATACTTATAAGCCAACGTTATGCCATATGCCGACTTTCGGATTCAAGCTTCGCTGCCTGTATTTCTAGTAAAAAATTTATAAACCGCTTAAAACTGCTATTATATAGCTCTAATCCCAAATAAAGCGACAACTGCCCCTCAAAAGACGTGGGCCAGCCTATTCCTGCTAAAGCCGGCTGAAATCACATTCAAGCCGGAAGACCACAGCTTTTGGCAACTCCGTTTTCAGCCAATTAGAGGAGAAATAAAAAATCAACAAAGGACGGTTTCGGAAACAAACCGTCCTCCCATCCTTAATCAGCGGGAACTGAAATCCCTCCATATTTTTGCCTAAACCATACTATACCCTAAACTAAAGCAGCAATCACCTATTTTAATCTGTTAATGTCTGACAACCGATTTATCCCAACGCCTTATATCCTTGCGACTCCCGAATCTCTGGCAGCCTTTGCAACTGCCTGTGCAACAGCCTTTGCTACCCTCGGGTCGAAAGGAGCAGGTATGACATATTCAGGATTCAATTCTTCATCACTTATAAGGGAAGCTATGGCCTTGGCGGCGGCAATCTTCATCTCATCATTTATATCCCTCGCCCTCACATCCAGCGCACCCCTGAATATGCCGGGAAATGCCAACACGTTGTTTATCTGGTTTGCAAAGTCGGACCTTCCGGTGCCTACTACCTTTGCTCCTGCTTCTTTCGCTTCATCAGGCATTATCTCGGGCACAGGGTTGGCCATGGCGAATATTATCGGGTCCTTGGCCATGCTTTTAACCATGTCTTTTGTGACCATGCCCGGAGCAGAAAGCCCTATGAAAACATCCGCTCCTTTTATTACGTCCTTGAGGCTTCCTTTCTTCTTCTCAAGGTTCGATATCTTTGCCATCAATTCTTTCTCGGGATTGAGGTTGTCCCTTCCTTCGTATATTGCGCCTTTTGTATCGCAAAGTATGACCTTTTTTAACCCCATGCTCATAAGAAGCCTTGTGACAGCTATACCTGACGCGCCGGAACCATTTACCACAACCTCTATGTCATTTATGTCTTTTCCTACAATCTTTAATGCATTTATCATTGCGGCGAGAGCTACAACCGCTGTGCCATGCTGGTCGTCATGGAATATCGGTATGTCGCATTCGGCTTTAAGCCTTCTTTCTATTTCAAAACACCTGGGTGCGGAGATATCCTCCAGGTTTATTCCTCCAAAGCTTCCTGAAATAAGTTTTATGGTGTTCACTATCTCGTCCACATCTTTTGACCTTATGCAAAGAGGGAAGGCGTCTACATCTCCGAAGGCTTTGAATAAGACGCACTTGCCTTCCATGACAGGCATCCCTGCTTCAGGGCCTATATCCCCCAGGCCCAGCACCGCAGTTCCATCTGTAATAACAGCCACGAGGTTCCACCTTCTTGTATATTCATAAGAAAGGTTTACATCTTTCTGTATTGCAAGGCACGGCTCCGCAACGCCGGGCGTGTAAGCCAGCGAAAGGTCGTGTTTGCTCGCCACCGGCACCCTGCTTATTACCTCAATCTTCCCTTTCCACTCCCCGTGTAGCTTTAGAGACTCTTTCCTATAATCCATTCCTATTCCTCCTGATTTTCATAATGTTTAATATCAGCCTACGCTTTCACGCTTTCTATCAGCCCTTTAAGGCCCCTTTTACGAAATACCCCAATCCATTTTCTTACGGTTTTTGTGCCGACTCCTACAGTTTTAGCAATCTCTTGGGTACTGGTGCCTTCAAGATACATTATAACTATTTTGGTCCTATAGTAGCAAGATACGCTTTTGGTTGTCTTGTTAAGTTCATAAATATCAAAATTATTAGTAAGCATGGCATTACCCTCTCATCAGCCCTGATTAATATGCAGGCGTAGGAATTGACCCTACGCCCGTAACATCGCTCTAACTCTGGCTAAATCAACATCGGGAAAGTTTTTTACTCAACCTTAACGGGTTTGCCTGTCTCATAGGACTTCTTTGCCGCCAGCCCGATTAATACAGGTTTTAAACCATCTATACCTGTAACAGGCGTTTCCTTGTTATTGAGTATGCTGTCGAAAAATTCCTTCACTTCCTCAACAAAGGAATCTTTATATCTTTCTAAGAAGAAATATTTCGGCTTGTCGCTGAACACACCCTCCTCAGTGCTTAAAACCGCCGAGCTGGGAGTATCGTTTGAAACCGTCACACAGCCCTTTGATCCGAATACCTCTACTCTTTGGTCATAACCATATGCAGCCCGTCTGCTGTTGTCAATAACTCCTATCGCACCGTTGGCAAATTTAAGAGTGATTATAGCCGTGTCCACGTCTCCTGCTTCTCCTATTGCAGGATCAACAAGAACTGCGGCATTTGTATACACTTCTACCACTTCGCTGCCGGACAGATACCTTGCCATGTCAAAATCATGGATGGTCATGTCAAGGAAAATTCCTCCGGATACTTTGACATATTCAATCGGTGGGGGCTGTGGGTCCCTTGACGTAATTTTAATTATGTGAGGCTCTCCAATTTTCCCTTCTCTGACAAGCTCGCGGACTTTCTTGAAGTTATGGTCGAACCTCCTGTTAAAGCCCACCTGGAATTTGACGCCTGCTTTTTTAACAGCGTCCAGGGCCTGATGTATCCTGTCCAGGTCAAAATCTATGGGCTTTTCGCAGAATATGTGCTTCCCAGCGTTGGCTGCTTCAATAGTTATTTGTGAATGAGTGTCTGTCGACGAGCATATCATTACCGCATCAATTTCAGGATCCTTTAAAATCTCTTTATAATCGGTATAAACATTTTTTATACCCAATCCATATGCCCAATCTTTTATTTTATCCGCATATATATCCGCAATTGCCTTTACCTCAACATAGTTGATGTTAAAAAGCACATTTTCGGCATGAAGCTTCCCTATTCTTCCTGCGCCGATGATGCCAAGCTTAATCTTTTTTTCCATAAGATCCTTCCCCTTTTCTATTTTATTTTTTGTACATCCATTGCTTTTGTCCTGTTATAGGCCTGTCTTCTCCCTTATGAATTTTCTTGCTTTTATGGCATATTCAAGAGGGTCGGCTTTGGAAGGGTCCTGCTCAGCCTCAACAACAAACCAACCTTCATAGCCGTTTTCAGCAAGGATTTTGAATAAAGGCTCGAAGTTTATCATGCCGTCGCCGGGTACTGTAAACACTCCTTCCCTTACCGCCTTTAAAAAGCTCCAATTTTCTTTTTTCACTTTTTCGAGAACTTCTTTTCTTACGTCTTTGAGGTGGACATGCCTAACCCTCTTGACATATTTTCGCAATACGGCTTCAGGATCTACACCTGAAAAAACAAGATGGCCTGTATCAAACAGCAGATAAACATAGTCGGCGTCAGTCATATCCATAAGCCTGTCTATTTCTTCAAAGGTCTGGACGCCTGTGCCCATGTGATGGTGGTATGTGAGCACCATCCCTTTTTCTTTAGCCAGTCTGCCCAATTCATTAAGCCCATCAGCGAGCCTTTTCCACTCTTCATCTGTGAAGTGGGGTTTTCCGGTAAGAACAGGCACATCCATCAGCCCCTGTACGCTGTGACCTTGTTCCGAGGCTCCTATCACTCTGGCGCCAACCTCATAAAGGAAGTCCCTATGCTTTATGAAAGCATCAACAGTCTCTTCAAGAGGCCTTGTCGTAAGGAATGAACTGAACCAGGCGTTGCAAATTGATATGCCTCTTAAATCAAGGGCTTTCTTCAACATTTCCGGATCCTTAGGATATTTGTTCCCTATCTCGCTGCCTGTGAACCCTGCCAGAGCCATTTCGCTTACGCATTGTTCAAAGGTGTTTTCTCCCCCAAGCTCAGGCATGTCGTCATTAGTCCAGGCTATAGGCGCAATGCCAAGTTTTACTTTTTCCTTGTCAAACATGTTCTGCTCCTCCTGCTATTTCATTGAAAGGTTATTTGAATCAGCTTACTGCACACTTATTAATACTTCCTAGCCTTGTCCAGTTCTTTCTTAACTCTCTCAGTGGCCTTTATAACGCTGTCCTTTTGAGCCACCTCGGCACTGCCTACCCTCCACCAGGACTCATAATCGTGGGTCATCGTTTTAGGGAGTACCTTTATATCGATAAGAGTCGATACAGTTTGCTTCTTCGCATCCTCTATAGCTTTTCTCAGCTCATCCTCATTTCTCACCGTATAAGTTTTGCAGCCGTAGCTTTCCGCATTTTTGGCAAAATCTATCGGTACCAGCTTGCCATCCAGCCTTCCGGTTTTAGGATTCCTGTACCTGAACTCGGTACCGAAGCTTCCCATCCCGTGGCCCATTTGGAGGTTGTTTATGCAGCCAAAAGACATGTTGTCAAATACCACCACATTTATCTTCTTACCTTCCTGGATAGAAGTCACAAGCTCGGAGTGAAGCATCATGTAGGACCCGTCCCCTACCATCGCGTAAACTTCCTTGTCAGGGCATGCTATCTTTACTCCCAGAGCCGCATTTACTTCATAGCCCATGCAGGAATAACCGTATTCCATATGGTAGGTATTGGGCTTCTTTGCCCTCCATACCCTTTGCATGTCCCCGGGCAGGCTTCCCGACGCACCTACTACTATCGCGTCATCCTCAAGCATTTCATTCAGTATTCCCAGTACCCTTGTCTGGGTCAGCCATGAACCGGTCTGTTCCCCGAATTCTCCCAATACATGGTCTATGTGACCTGCCACTTCGGGTTTAAAACCTTCACCCGTGTACTTTAAAGTGTATAGTCTTTCCAGCTCCCGGTCCCATTTTACCTTCGCTTCCTTTATTTCCACCGAATAGGACGACTTGTAACCTGCTTTCTTTAGCTCTTCCGTCAGCATTTCCAAGGCAACCTTTGCATCAGCTACCACCTTTACCGCATCTAATTTATATGCGTCAAACTCAGCTACGTTTATATTTACGAAATCCACATCCGGGTTCTGGAACAGCCACTTGGAAGAGGTTGTAAAGTCGGTATAGCGGGTGCCCACGCCGATAACCAGGTCCGCCTCTTTCGCTATTGTATTGGCCGCAAGGTTCCCTGTAGCTCCTATTCCTCCAAGATTCAGATCATGATACCACGCAATAGCGCTTTTCCCCGCCTGTGTCTCGCCAAAGGGGATGTTAAATTCCTCGGCAAATATCCTAAAAGCTTCCGCCGCTTCCGAATACCTTACCCCTCCTCCGCATATGAGGATAGGCTTTTTCTTCGTTTTTATGAGCTCAACGGCATCTTTTATCATCTCTTTTGTCGGCGGCCTTCTTTCTATCCGGTGTACCCTTTTTTTGAAAAAATCTACCGGATAGTCATAAGCTTCTCCCTGGACATCCTGTGGCAGCGCGATGGTTACCGCTCCTGTGTCCGCCGGGTCGGTAAGCACCCTCATAGCATTTATCATGGCGGTCATAAGCTGCTCCGGACGGTTTATCCTATCCCAGTATCTGCTTACGGCTCGAAAGGCGTTATTGGTCGTTATATTGAAATCATGGTAGTGTTCCACCTGCTGCAGCACCGGGTCAGGCTGCCGGGATGCATAGGTATCTCCGGGAAGGAACAATACCGGAATACGGTTAGCGCTTGCCGTCGCCGCTGCTGTCACCATGTTTGCCGCTCCCGGACCCACAGATGAGGTGCAGGCATATATCTGCTTCCTGTGTTTCTGCTTTGCAAATCCCATAGCGGCGTGGGCCATTCCCTGCTCATTCCTGCCCTGGTGCACTATGAGGTCTCCCGGATCCTGCTCAAGGGCTTGGCCTAATCCCAGCACATTCCCATGCCCGAACAAAGTAAAGATACCTTTTACAAACTTTTGCTGCTTGCCGTCAAATTCGACATATTGATTGTCAAGAAATTTTACAAGGGCCTGCGCCATGGTAAGTCTTATGGTTTTCATGTTAAATTACCCCCCTTTAATCTTGTATTCTTATTTTTCCGGCCATATCTTTGCGTCTTTGTTTAACAGCCACTTGTGCTCCGGCACAAAAATCCTTTCGTTGAAGGGGTTGTTTTCCAGGTGCCTTATAACCCACACATAGTACATGGCATATCCTGGAGCAGCAACCTGCGAATGGGTGACCTCATTTATGATTACAGCCGTATCATTGTTCCTTACCTTAAAAACTTCTTCGCCGGATTCGGAGTACCCAAAGCCCTGCTGTGGATAAAATTTGTAAAAGTATATCTCAGGCTGTGGGTGATGATGAGGGGGATAGCTGGACCATTTCCCCGGAAAGTTGATAACTTCTCCGACAACAAGGTTGGAATAGTCAGCATTGGAATAATCAAATACCGTCCTTACAATTCTTGTGGACGCCTCCCTCAGGGTTCCTTTTCCGAATTCCTCAATCCGGCAGTCTTTATCTGAGTAAAGCTTCGGATCAAACATTCGCTCATTGTAGGTCTTTGTTACGGATATTTCGGCCTCCTCGGATAAAGCCGTAATTTTTACTGCCTCTCCCGCAGGTACATGCAAGCACCACGGCCCCTCATCAAAGAATGAATCCCGTCTTACGGTTTTTTCATTGTTTCCCCACTGGAAAGTTATTTCTCCGTATATCAAAAGGTATGCGCGTTCCTTATTCTCGGAATTGACTTCTTCTTTAGCTTTATCCAGCTTTAAAATTCCAAAATCCATCAAGGTGTTATTTTCTTTATCATCAAGGCTGGTAATCGGGTTGTAGCCGATTTTAAAAGGCTGCTTCTGCCTTATTATCACTTTGACACCTCCTGTTCTCCAAGGGCCGGCACAATCATTTGGTTTTCCTGTCCAGCACCTTTTTTACTTTTGCTGCAATATCCTCCCAGGTCAGCTCGAACCTCTTAATCAAGTAATCAACGGGGCCCACTTCCCCGAAGAGGTCTTTTACTCCCACCCGTTCCAGAGGGGCAGGTATATTTTCCGCAAGAACCTCGGCTACTGCAGACCCAAGTCCGTTTATTATGCTGTGGTTTTCTACAGTAACTATAGCTCCTGTTTCTTCAGCACACTTTATAATCATTTCCCTGTCTATGGGCTTTAGTGTAAACATATTGACAACCCTTGCCGATATTCCCTCTTTTAATAGAGCCTCCGCAGCCTTTAGTGCCTCGTCCACCATAATTCCCGTAGCAAAAACCGTAACGTCATTTCCTTCTTTAAGCTGGACTGCCCTGCCTATCTCAAAGGTAGAGCCTTCCTCATAAATTTTTACTGCGTTTCTTCTAAGAAGGCGGATATAGAATACACCGTACATGTCAACCGTCTGTTCCAGTATATTTTTGAGCATTACACAATCAACCGGCTCCATTATTGTTATACCGGGGACGTTTCTTAATATTCCCATATCCTCAAACGGCATGTGTGTACCGCCATTAAACGCAGCTGTAATGCCCGGGTCGCTTCCGGTAATCCTTACGTTCAGCCTTGCATATCCGCAGGAAAGGAATATCTGGTCAAAGCAGCGCCTTGTGGCAAAAGGAGCAAAGCTGTGGGCGAAGGGGATCTTTCCTGTCGCCGAAAGCCCTGCTGCAACTCCTATCATGTTCGCCTCCTGCACTCCTACATCAAAGGTCCTTCCCGGAAATGCCTTTTGGAAAGGAACCATGCCCATCGATTTCATGAGGTCCGCATCCAGCACCACAATCCTGTCATCTTTTTGGGCCAGCTCAATCAATGTGCTGCAATAGGCATCCCTCATCGCAATTTCTTCCTTCACCCTGTTCTTCGTGATGACCGCACTCATGACCTCACCGCCTTATCAAGTTTTTCTTCGAGTATTGCCAGGGCTTCATTTATCTGCTGTTCATTCACCGTCATATGATGGTTGTCTACAATCCCTTCCGCAAAGCAGCAACCTTTTCCTTTTACGGTGTGGAGCACGATGGCGGAGGGCTTTCCTTTAACTTTTTTTGCCTTGTCTATCGCTTCATAAATCTCTTTTACGTTATGCCCGTCGACTTCCTGCGCGTGCCAGCCGAAGCTTTCGAACTTCGCTCTTACATCGCCCAGATCGTTTATATCCTTTGTATACCCGTCAAGCTGCTGCTTGTTGTAGTCTACAAAGGCTATAAGGTTGTCGAGCTTCTGCTGGGCTGCAAAAAGGGCTGCTTCCCATACCTGTCCTTCCTGGATTTCTCCGTCGCCAAGTATCAGGTAAGTGGTGTTTTTCCTGCCATCCAGCCTGTTCCCAAGAGCTATTCCTACCGCCGCCGACGATCCCTGGCCCAAAGAGCCGGTGGTCATGTCTATACCGGTTGTTAAATTTTTGTCACAATGGCTTGGTAAAGAAGTACCCGGTTTATTTAATGTCTTTAACTGCTCTATCGAGAAATAACCTTTTAGCGCCAGCGCTGCATATATGGCTGGCCCGGCATGCCCTTTCGAGCACACCAGCCAGTCCCTGTCTTCCCATTTAGGGTTCTTAGGGTCTATATTCATCACTTCACCATACAGCACCGCAAGGGTATCCACGATGGACATGGCGCCACCAAGATGTCCAAAACCCAGATGTCCTATTTCCTTTAGGGTTTCTATCCTTATCTTTAAGGCGAATACCTCTAATTCTTTTATTTTTTCTTGGCTTATCATATCTACCTCACTGAATCCTTATTTTAATTTTTTTGCGAAGCCTTCTTCATTGCTTCGATAAGCGGCAG
>ENA-UPAD01000080-UPAD01000080.1-bioreactor-metagenome-genome-assembly--contig:-NODE-80-length-148198-cov-55.311328_pt1 | contig 148198 bp, 139 predicted proteins | sample MGYA00238179_ERZ772710 | MGnify/ENA primary metagenome ERZ772710 (study PRJEB29004, sample SAMN07631245) | bioreactor metagenome | isolation source: Switchgrass digestor | place: USA: Dartmouth...
AATGGATTACCATGAGTTTTCTATATATTACGGCATTTTATTTTACAACTTCCCCGCTGCGCGGCGCCATGCATATTTTATTCCTGTCTGCAAAAAATACTAATACATTGAAATCAATTTGGCAATAGGAATGGAGAAGGTATGGACGATAAGGATTACAGGATAAGAACGGACCTGGCCCTTGAGGCCAGGGAAAGCTTTCCCGATGATGACGTGGAGATTAAGGGAGTAACGCTGGACGAGGATTTTGATGAAGAAAACAATATACGGATCACCACGGTTGTTATAAAGGATGAAGCGGGAGCAAAGGCCATGCAGAAGCCCATGGGTACGTATATTACCATAGAGGCTCCCGATATGAAGGATTCGTCCGAGGACTATAACAAGCCCGTATCGGAGCATGTGGAAAAGGTACTGAAAAAGCTGGCCGGGAATTTGCTTGGCGGGGAAGTGCTGGTGGTCGGGCTCGGAAACCGGGAGGTCACGCCGGACGCCCTGGGACCCTATGTTGTTGACAATTTGTTTGTCACAAGGCATTTGATCCGGGAATTCGGCAGTGAATTCAAGGAAAAGAACAAGCTGGGCAATGTCAGCGCCATATCTCCCGGAGTAATGGCACAGACCGGCATGGAAACCCTGGAAATCATTAAGGGGATAATAAAGGAAACCGATCCGAAGCTTATCATAGTCATAGACGCCCTGGCATCAAGGAGCGTAAGAAGGCTGAATACCACCATTCAGCTTACCGATGCGGGAATAAGTCCCGGGTCGGGTGTGGGAAACAACCGGAAGGCTTTGAATGAAGAAACCCTGGGGGTCAAGGTGATTGCCATAGGTGTTCCTACCGTGGTTGACGCGGGGACTATTGTTGCCGATACCTTGACAAAATACATGGAGGAAAACGGATTCGGGGAAGAGGATATCTTTAAATTCATATCGGAGGTTAACGGCACACAGGTATACAACATGTTTGTAACGCCCAAGAATATTGATGAGTTAGTCAAGCAGATAAGCTACACCATATCCGAGGCTCTCAATTCATGTTTTTCAGGCTCCGTCTTTGCCTAGGTACTAAACGCAGGCTGTCTGAATATAATTAAATAGGTTTTTGACATAAGCGACATGGTTTTGGGAGAGGACATGAAGAGATTTATATCGTGCAACAGGCGTGGTCGAAGAAAAATAAGATATGCAGCCGCAGTTTTAATATCCGTATCGGTCATGATATGGATATTTTCCATGTTTTCCGGCAATATGAAGAGTGCAGACGGTGGCGCTGACGGCTTATCACCCGTATCGGCGATTGCATCAGGGTTAATGACGAATGTCATCAGAAACGCATCACATATTGTCGGCTATCAGCTTGATAAGGACAACAGCGCGTATGATAATCCTTCGGTTATGGTGTCAAGGATATCTTATATTCACAGGAATTTAAGCACTGATGGAGATATCCCGGAGAATGATTATCTGGCCGTATGGAACGATTCGGTACTGAGCGAACAAAAGCAATTGAGGGAAAACAAGGAGAAGGCAGGGAAAACAAAAGGAGGATTGGGATTCATGGATTATACCGATTTCATTCCCATGGAGTACATATTAACAAACGGGGCAATGCTTAAAACAGGCAGTGTAAAGGAATACATGGAAGCAAAGCAGAATGGCAGCGACAGGCTGCAGGAGCTTCCGGTAAGCATTCTGGACGGAGATATATATTATAACAGCTTTGAAAATGATTACGGCGGTGATGAGGCAACGGAGGTAATGAGGTCTTATGACGGAACTCCATTTACGCTTAATCAGCTGAATGACGTAGGATTTCTTATTAAGCATTTCTATATTGTTGATCCTGCCACAAGAATTACGGAGGACCTTTTTAATGCCAAAGCCCTGCTGTCAAGGGATATGACATTAAAAGCAACGAATGACAAGCCGCAGATACTTATTTACCACACCCATTCCCAGGAGGCTTACCTGGATAGCAGGAAAAATGAGCCTGAGGACAGCGTGGTGGGAGTCGGAAGCTATCTTGCCGGTATTTTAAGAGATAAGTACGGCTACAATGTGATCCATGACACGAGCGTATACGACCTGGTGGACGGCAAGCTTGACAGGAACAAGGCCTATACCTATGCAAGGGAGAATATAGAGAAGATTCTTGAGGAAAACCCCAGTATAGAGGTCATAATAGACCTTCACAGGGACGGGGCTGAGAAGCGTTCAACGGTAATAAACGGAGAGGAAACCGCGCAGATTATGCTGCTAAACGGCCTCAGCAGAAACCAGAGCGGCCCGATTACAAGGCTTTATAATCCGAACCTGCAGGATAACCTGGCATTTTCCCTGCAGCTTCATTTAAAGTCACTGGAGATGTATCCCGGATTGTTTTATAAAAACTATCTACAGGACTACCGGTACAACCTCGATTTAAGGCCGAAAAGCCTCCTGATCGAGCTGGGAACCCACAAGAACACCTTAAGGTCTGCCAAAAAAGCCATGGAGCCGTTTGCGGAAATACTTGACGCGGTTTTAAAAGGACAGTAAGATAGAAGTGATTAATTTACACAGGAGGATTAGCATGGGTGTTGACCAGAGCAAAATAAGAAACTTCTGCATTATTGCCCATATTGATCATGGCAAATCGACCCTGGCTGACAGAATAATCGAAATGACCGGCCTGCTGACAAGCAGGGAGATGCAGGACCAGGTCCTTGATAATATGGATATCGAAAGGGAAAGAGGCATTACCATAAAGGCACAGACCGTTAGGACCGTATACCGTTCAAGATCCGGGGAGGAATATATTTTCAACTTGATAGACACTCCGGGACATGTGGACTTTAACTACGAGGTGTCAAGAAGCCTTGCCGCATGTGAGGGCGCCCTTCTGATTGTGGACGCCGCCCAGGGCATAGAGGCGCAGACTTTAGCTAATGTATACATGGCTATTGACCATAATCTTGAGATTATACCTGTTATTAATAAAATAGACCTTCCCAGCGCTGACCCGCAGCGCGTAATAGCCGAAATTGAGGAAGTCATTGGTATTGAAGCCCATGATGCTCCCCAAATATCGGCCAAGCTGGGTGTTAATATTGAAGAGGTGCTGGAGCAGATTATTGCCAAGATTCCGCATCCGAAGGGGGATCCCGATGCTCCGCTGCAGGCCTTGATATTTGACTCCCTGTATGATTCATACAAGGGGGTTATAACCTTCTGCAGGATTATGGAAGGCACCGTAAGAAAAGGTACCCAGATTAAACTGATGTCCACGGGTGTCGTCTCCGAGGTGGTGGAAATCGGAACCTTCGGTCCCGGAAGGTTCATCCCGTGCGATGAACTGTCCGCGGGTATGGTCGGATATATTATCGCGGGTCTTAAGAATGTAAAGGATACAAGAGTTGGCGATACCATTACCGACGCAAAAAGGCCCTGTGCGCATCCGCTTCCCGGATACAAGAAGGTATTGCCGATGGTATACTGCGGCATGTATCCGGCAGACGGGGCAAAGTACCCGGATTTAAGAGATGCCCTGGAAAAGCTTCAGCTTAATGATGCTGCCCTGCAATTTGAGCCCGAAACCTCGGCAGCCTTGGGATTTGGCTTCAGGTGCGGTTTCCTCGGGCTGCTTCATCTGGAGGTTGTCCAGGAAAGGCTGGAAAGGGAATTCAACCTGGACCTGGTGACGACAGCGCCAAGCGTTATATACAGGATTCATAAGACAGACGGACAAGTTATTGAGCTGACCAATCCCACCAATATGCCCGATCCGTCCGAGATAGAGTATATGGAGGAGCCGTTTGTATCGGCGGAAATCATGGTTACGACCGAATATGTCGGGCCTATTATGACCCTATGCCAGGAAAGGCGCGGAGTATATCTCGGAATGGAGTACATGGAGGAAAGAAGGGCAATATTAAGGTATGAGCTGCCTCTCAATGAAATTATTTACGACTTCTTTGACGCCCTAAAATCCAGGTCAAGAGGATATGCTTCCCTTGATTACGAGTTTAAGGGTTATGTAATGTCCAATCTTGTCAAGCTGGATATCCTGATTAACCGTGAAGAGGTGGACGCCCTGTCGTTTATCGTCCATGCCGACGGAGCTTATGAAAGAGGCAGGAAGATGTGTGAAAAGCTAAAGGAGGAAATCCCGCGGCATCTCTTTGAAATACCGATTCAGGCCGCGATAGGAAGCAAGATTATAGCCAGGGAGACGGTTAAGGCCTTGCGCAAGGACGTGCTTGCAAAATGCTACGGCGGAGATATTACGAGAAAGAAAAAGCTGCTGGAGAAGCAGAAGGAAGGAAAGAAGAGGATGCGCCAGATCGGCAATGTAGAGATTCCTCAGAAGGCCTTTATGAGCGTTCTTAAGCTGGATGACCAGTAAGGCGATGTTTGGATATGAAGAATAAAGGAATGAATAATGCCAATAATAATCAAAGAACATGGAAAAAGGACCTGAGACTTTATGTCCATGTTCCTTTTTGTGTGAAAAAATGCGACTACTGCGATTTCCTGTCCGGGCCTTCCGATGAAGAGGGGATAGAATCGTATTTTGAAGCGCTGTATAAGGAAGTCGGAAGCTATGAGGGCAGGACGGGGGATTATAAGGTCTCCACGGTATTTATCGGAGGCGGGACGCCTTCTTGCGTCCGTTCCGAGTATATTGCAAGGCTTCTTGAAGAGCTGAAAAGAGTGTTTGAGTTTTCTTCAGGCGACGGGTCTTTGGAGCCTGAGATAACAATAGAAGCCAATCCCGGTACGGTAGATAAGGATAAGCTTGCCGATTACAGGAAGGCGGGAATCAATCGGCTGAGCTTCGGGCTTCAATCAACCCATGATAGGGAACTCAGGCTGCTTGGCAGAATCCATACTTACCGTGAATTTGTTGAAAACTACAGACTGGCCAGGGAGCTTGGATTTGGCAATATTAATATCGATCTTATGTCGGCATTGCCCGGACAGGAGCTTTCGTCCTGGGAGGAGACCCTTGGACGGGTGACAGAGCTCGGACCGGAGCACATATCTGCTTACAGCCTGATTATAGAGGAGGGGACGCCTTTTTATGAAAGGTACGGTCCGGAAGGAAAGCAAAAAGATGAGCTTATATCCGAGGACCTGGACAGGCTCATATATAAAAGAACCCGCGAGATACTTGAAAAATATGGTTACATTCGTTACGAGATTTCCAATTATGCCAGGCCGGGCTATGAATGCAGGCATAATATGGCCTACTGGGAAGGGGCTCTCTACCTGGGGTTTGGTCTTGGGGCGGCTTCATTTATAGAGAACACGAGATTCAGAAATACGGATTCTCTGGAAGAGTATATTAAGGCAATAAATTATAATGACAGGAGCCATAAAAATATTATGTCTACTAATAAACCTGAACATAAGAATGAAGGGCTGCTGCATGACGCATATGGCATCCGTCGTGACATAATCCAATTATCAAAAAAAGATTTAATTGAAGAGTTCATGTTTCTCGGTCTCAGGATGACCAGGGGAGTTGACAGGCTTGAGTTCAAGAAACGGTTCGGCGTTTCAATGGATGAGATTTATGGCAATATTTTAAACCGCCTTGAAAAAGAGAATCTTGTTATAACCTGCGGCGGCAAAGTTAGACTGACCGATTACGGCATTGACGTAAGCAACAGGATATTGTCGGAATTTCTTTTGGATAAATGCTAAATTTATTCTTGACAAAATTATCTATAAGTGATATTTTTAATATGATGTTAGCACTCAAATCGAGTGAGTGCTAATTATATTTAAAGAATATTTAGAAAAGATATTTTCTGAAAAAATATTTAAAAAAATATTATGAAAGGCATGTAAACAAAGCACGCAGGGATGATAAGGAAGGTGAAGAAGTGCACGAGCTTGATGATAGGAAATTAACCATATTGAAGGCTATCATTAAGAATTACCTTGAAACAGGTGAACCGGTTGGATCCAGGACCATATCCAAGCTTACGGATCTTAACTTAAGCTCGGCGACAATCAGAAACGAAATGTCCGATCTTGAGGATATGGGTTATATCTTTCAGCCTCATACATCGGCGGGACGTATTCCAACGGATAAGGGATACCGTCTTTATGTGGATATTTTGCTGTGTGATAAGAGCAGGGAACTGGACAATATGAAGGACATTCTTATCGAAAAGGCCGACCGTTTGGAAAGCCTGCTGCAGCAAATAGCCAAGATCCTTGCTGCGAATACAAACTATACAACCATGGTAACGACTCCCCAGTACAAAAAAACGGTGAAATTCATTCAGCTTACGGATATTGACCTGGATCAGCTTCTTGTTGTCATCGTATTCGAAAAGAACCTGGTGAAGAATAAAATAATAAATCTTCCGACGCCTTTGAGCAAGGAAATTGTGCTCAAGCTGAATATTATACTGAATACGTTTCTTCAGGGTCTGGATCTGTCCTCGATAAACCTGCCCATTATCTCCAAGATGAAGGAGCAGGCTGGAGAATACAGGGAAGTTGTAAACAACATATTGGATGCCATAGTCCAGGCGGTAAATGAGGAAGAGGACTTTAAGATATTCACTTCCGGTGCGACCAATATCTTAAAGTATCCTGAGCTCAGTGACGCTGAAAAAGCTTCCGAGCTTTTATATACACTCGAGGAAAAGAAGCTTTTGTCCAGCCTGATTCTAGACAAGATGGATGCCGAGGAAAGCAGGGGCATTCAGGTTTATATCGGCAATGAGACACCGATAGAAGCCATGAAAGACTGCTCCGTGGTAACAGCCACATACGAAATCGAAGAGGGCGTATACGGCAAGGTAGGCATCATCGGGCCAAAGAGAATGGACTATGAAAAGGTGGTAGGCACCCTGAAGAACCTGATGGCCCAGCTGGATGAAATCTTCAAAAAGAAAACATAAATGAAAGGTGGTTTAGCTGGATTGAAAGACATGGATAAGACGGTCGAGGTTGTAAAAGCAGCCATGGAGAAGGAGGAAAAAGAAAAGCAGGAAGCATCCAGGGCTGAGAAAATAGACGGGCATGAAGCCTGTGACGGAAGTAAGGAATGCAAAACGGAATGCAGGGATGAAAAAGCTGCAGGCCAAGACGCCGGACCAACGGAAACTGAAGGAAAAAAAGATACCGACACCGGAAGCTGTGACGGTCCGGCCGGAGAAGAACAGGCTGCCGCAAAAACAGGCAAATTCACATTAAAAAGCAGCAAGAGCAAGGAGCTTGCAGCAAAGGAAAAGGAAATCATGGAGCTTAAGGATAAACTGCTGAGAAGCATGGCGGAATTTGATAATTACAGAAAACGTACCGAAAAGGAGAAAGCCCAGATGTTTGATTTGGGCGTAAAGAGTACGATCGAAAAAATCCTGCCAATTATAGATAATTTTGAAAGAGGACTGGATTCCATTAAGGAGGAAGAAAAAGACAGTCCCCTGGCCCAAGGTTACAATATGATTTATAAACAGCTGATGACGGTTTTGGAGGAAATCGGTGTAACACCCATAGATGCCGTCGGCAAGGAGTTCAACCCGGATTTTCATAACGCCGTTGCCCATGGCGAGGATGAAAATCTTGGTGAGAACATCGTTGCGGAGGAGTATCAAAAAGGCTACATGTACCATGACATGGTGATAAGACACAGCATGGTCAAGGTTGTTAATTAAGCTGTTAATAATCATAAATCAAAATAGATTTATATCTTATTATTAGGAGGAATTTCAATGGGAAAGATAATTGGCATTGACTTAGGCACTACCAACTCATGTGTTGCTGTTATGGAAGGCGGAAAGCCTACAATCATACCAAACTCGGAAGGCGCAAGAACCACACCGTCGGTCGTTGCGTTTACAAAGTCCGGTGAGCGTCTTGTTGGCGCTCCTGCAAAACGTCAGGCGGTTACAAATGCAGATAGAACCATATCATCAATTAAAAGGCATATGGGCTCGGACTATCGCGTACAGATTGATGACAAGAAATATTCTCCGCAGGAAATCTCAGCCATGATTCTTCAGAAGCTGAAGGCCGATGCCGAGGCTTATCTTGGTGAGAAGGTAACGGAGGCGGTTATTACCGTTCCCGCGTACTTTAACGACTCCCAGAGACAGGCGACAAAGGACGCCGGTAAAATCGCCGGTCTTGACGTAAAGAGAATTATTAACGAGCCTACGGCCGCCGCGCTTGCATACGGCCTTGACAATGAGCATGAGCAGAAGATCATGGTATACGATCTGGGCGGCGGTACATTCGACGTATCAATCATTGAAATCGGTGACGGAGTTATTGAAGTGCTTGCAACCTCCGGTGACAACAGGCTGGGAGGAGACGACTTCGACGAAAGGGTTATCAAGTACATGGTGGAGGAATTCAAGAAAAATGAAGGCATCGACCTTTCCACCGACAAGATGGCCATGCAGAGGCTGAAGGAAGCCGCGGAGAAGGCGAAGATCGAGCTGTCATCCGCTACAACTACAAATATCAACCTGCCTTTCATCACAGCCACGGCCGATGGGCCCAAGCACTTTGACATGAACCTTACCCGTGCTAAATTCGAAGAGCTGATAAGCGATCTTATAGAAAGAACGGTTATACCCATACAAAACGCATTAAAGGATGCGGGCATTACACCTGCAGACCTTTCCAAGGTTCTTTTGGTCGGCGGTTCAACCCGTGTTCCCGCAGTACAGGAAAAGGTAAGGCAGCTTACGGGCATGGAGCCTTCCAAGAGCCTGAATCCTGACGAATGCGTTGCACTTGGAGCTTCAATCCAGGCCGCCAAGCTTGCCGGTGACGCCGGTGCCGGAGACATTCTCCTTCTGGATGTTACACCGCTTTCACTGTCAATTGAGACCCTTGGCGGTATCGCAACAAAGCTGATTGAGAGGAATACGACCATTCCTACAAGGAAGAGCCAGATTTTTACCACCGCTGCGGATAACCAGACGGCTGTCGACATCCACGTTGTTCAGGGTGAAAGACAGTTTGCGAAGGACAATAAGACCCTTGGCAGGTTCCGTCTGGACGGTATACCTCCGGCTCCAAGAGGAGTTCCGCAGATTGAGGTTACTTTCGATATAGATGCCAACGGTATCGTGAACGTATCGGCAAAAGACCTTGGTACCGGCAAGGAGCAGCATATTACGATTACCGCAAGCTCCAACCTGTCTGATGAAGAGATTCAGCGTGCTGTTAAGGAAGCCGCTGAGTACGAGGCACAGGACAAGAGGCGCCGGGAAGCCGTTGACCTTAGAAATGACGCCGATTCCTTCGTATTCCAGACCGAAAAGGCTCTGAAAGAGGTTGGCGATAAGATTGCCCAATCTGAAAAAGAAACGGTTGAGGCGGATATCGCACGCTTGAAGGAGATCCTAAACAAGACCACTCCTGAATCAATGAGCGATCAGGACATCGCGGATCTTAAGGCTGCAAAGGAAAAGCTGATGAACGACGCGCAGAGCCTGTTTACAAAACTTTACGAAAAGACCGCGGCACAGGGCGCCGGTCCTTCAGGTCCGGAAGCATCCGCATCAGGCGGTGATTCCTCACAGAAATATGAAGGCGATGTAGTTGACGGTGATTATAAGGAAGTCTAGTTATAGCAATATAAGCTGAACCGGATGCAACCGGTTCAGCTTACCTTAATATATATCAGGCTATCGTTTTGCTCGAAAGGTGAAGGATAAATGGCAGAAAAAAGAGATTATTATGAGGTTTTGGGCGTAAGCAGGGATGCTACGGAGGAGGATTTAAAAAGGGCATACAGAAAACTGGCCAAGCAATACCATCCGGATGCTAATCCCGGTGACAAGGAAGCGGAAGCCAAGTTCAAGGAAGCATCCGAAGCTTATGCCGTTTTAAGCGACCCTGAAAAGCGCAGGCAATATGACCAGTTCGGCCATGCCGCGTTCGACCAGACCGGCGGGGCCAATTTCTCGGATTTTGATTTCAGGGATATATTCAGCGAGTTCTTTGGCGGGGATTTCTTCGGCGATTTATTCGGAACCCGTTCCAGAAGGACTAATACCGGGCCGAGACAAGGCGCCAGCATCAGGACGGGAGTAAGAATCTCGTTTCTTGAGGCCGTGTTCGGTACTGAAAAGGAACTGGAGCTGAATCTCAAGGATGAATGCCCTTCCTGTCACGGAACCGGTGCAAAGCAGGGATCAAGCCCCGTGACCTGTCAGAAATGCGGCGGAAGGGGCCAGGTTATATATACACAGCAGACATTGTTCGGCATTTCGCAGAATATACAGACATGTCCGGACTGCCGGGGAACAGGAAAGATTATAAAAGAAAAATGTTCCCAGTGCTATGGCAGCGGATATGTTACGTCAAAGAAAAGGATACAGGTTGTTATTCCGGCGGGTATTGACAACGGCCAAAGCGTAAGGATACGCGGCAAGGGAGAGCCGGGCATAAACGGTGGACCCAGGGGAGATCTGCTGGTGGATATTGAGGTTGAAAGGCATCCTGTTTTCCAGAGAAGGGATTTCGATATATATTCAACCGTTCCGATTTCATTTGCCACGGCGGCCCTGGGCGGAGACATTAAAATCAACACGGTAGACGGCGATGTGATTTACACGGTAAAACCCGGGACACAGACCGATACAAAGGTACGGCTGAGGGAAAAGGGCGTTCCGACACTGCGAAACAAGAATATCCGCGGGGACCATTATGTTACATTGGTGGTGCAGGTGCCTACAAGCCTTACCGCGGAGCAGAAAGAGCTTCTTAGGAAATTTGACGAGGCAATGAGGGGCGGAAGCGCCAACTCTAATGAGTACCATGAGAAAGGAAACAGTAAAAGAAAATTTTGGAAATAAATATTGATGCGGAAAAGGAAAATAAAAATGAAATGGATTAAGGTAACCATCGATACCACAACGGAAGCGGAGGATGCTATTGGCTACATTCTTTCCGAGCTTGGTATCGAAGGAATTGAGATTGAAGATAATATTCCTCTTACCGAAGAAGAAAAAAATCAGATATTTGTTGACATCCTTCCCGAAACCGTGCCGAATGACAATTCGGCAAGGGTCAGCTTTTATATAGAGCCTTCGGATAATCTTGATGATTTGATGAGAAGGCTGCGGGAGGGATTAGATGAAATATCTGATTTTCTTAATGTCGGGAGCAAAAAAATCACGGTTTCAGAAACGGATGATGCGGACTGGCTGAATAAGTGGAAAGAATATTTCAAGCCGTTCCGTATCGATGATACCATTGTCATTAAGCCTGTCTGGGAAGAGTTTGCCGATAGTAAACCCGGTGACCTGGTCGTCAATATTGATCCCGGCATTTCATTCGGAACCGGTTCCCATGAAACAACAAAGCTCTGCATATTGGGAATAAAGAAATACATCAGGCCCGGAGATATTGTCCTTGATGCGGGAAGCGGAAGCGGTATATTGTCCGTAATCGCAAGGAAGCTTGGAGCCGGCTGTGTACTTGGTGTCGATATAGACCCTCTGGCTACAAAGACCGCAATATACAACGCAGGCCTGAATAAAATCGATGCCGGTGAATGGAATCCCGAAAATGGCGATTTTGCTTTCGGAGATATAGTGGCATTTGCCACAGGAAACATCCTGGATGACCGTAAGATCCGTGCCCGAATCGGCAGACACGCCTACGACCTGGTTGCGGCCAATATATTAGCCGATATTATAATACCCTTGTCGGGTGTTATCGGTGAAAACATGAAGAAGGGCGGAATTTTCATTACATCCGGAATTATAAACACAAAGGAAGCGGATGTAAAAGCAGCCCTTGAAGGCAACGGATTTGATATCCTTGAGACAAACCGGATGGGAGACTGGGTATCGTTTGCCGCAAGGCTGAAATGAAGAAGCGTTTATTATAATTTGTGCTGAATGATTGGCATATGAAGCATCAGGCTTTATAGGCTGATTATGCGGCATGGGTTTTTGTGGTTGTAAATGCAGAATAACAGGAGAGGGATATGCACCGTTTTTATGTCAGCAGGGAACAGATTAAGGGAAATACGATAATAATCAACGGACGGGATGTGAATCATATCAGGAACGTCTTGAGGATGAAGCCGGGGGATGGCCTGGTAATTAGTGATGGACAGGGAAAAGATTATTATTGTATAATAAAATGTGGGTGTGAAAATGAGATAACCGCGGAAATTTGCTATACCAGGGATGCTGATTATGAGCTTACTGTCAGGATTACGCTGTTTCAGGGGCTTCCCAAAAGCGACAAGATGGAGATGGTCATTCAAAAGGCGGTGGAGCTTGGCGCATACGAGATTGTACCCGTGATGACTGCCAGATCAGTTGTGAGGCTAAGCGACGAGAAGAAGGAAGAAAAGAAGCTTTTAAGGTGGCAGGCAATATCCGAAAGCGCCGCAAAACAGTCCGGAAGAGGTATTATTCCGGGAATACATCCGGTAATGAGCTTTAAGGAAGCGGTTGATTATGCAAAGAAACTGGACTGGGCCGTCATACCGTATGAAAATGCCGAGGGCATGAAGGGCACGAAAGAACTACTGGAGAAGATTAGGGAATGCAAGACGGCGGGAATCATCATCGGTCCGGAAGGCGGATTTGAAGACTACGAGGTTGAGCTTGCGAGGGAGAACGGAATACCTCCTATTTCACTCGGACGCAGGATATTGCGGACGGAAACAGCAGGGCTTGCACTGTTGTCCATGTTGCTGCTGTATCTGGAAGAATAGATGCAGCACATGATATAAAGCCTGCATAAAGGATTTGTTTGCAGAATAGATATAAACGGTATTGGGACATAAATTCGGGACTATATTATGGTGTATTGGGAGGTAATGTATTTATGGAAATAAGATTGTGGAGGGAAATCCTTGCTCCATATGAACTGGCGGTTGACGAGCTGGTGGTTAAGTTCAATCATATCATAGAAGAATTCCGGAACGTAGGAGAATATTCACCCATCGAGCTGGTTACGGGAAGGGTGAAAACCATTTCAAGCATTCTGGAAAAGGCGCAGAAGAAAAACATTTCCTTGGATGACATCGAGAAGGAAATTGACGATATAGCTGGTATCCGTATAATATGCCAGTTTGTTGAAGACATATACAAGGTCGCGGACATAATAAGAAAACGTTCGGACATGGAAGTCAAGGCGGAACAGGACTATATCAAGAACAGGAAAAACAGCGGATACCGCTCATACCATATGAATGTGTATTATGACGTTGAAACCCTTAAGGGAACAAAGAGAATCCAGGTAGAAATTCAAATAAGGACTCTTGCGATGAATTTTTGGGCGACTATCGAGCATTCCCTGCAGTACAAGTACAAACAGAATATTCCGGAGCATATCAGGGAACGGCTGACTTCGGCTGCGGAGGCCGTCCTTATTCTTGACAGGGAAATGAGCGAGGTAAGGGATGAGATCATGGATGCCCAGCAATCATTTACAATGAAGGCCAATATTGTGGCTGACATACTTACCAATATCCAGAATCTCTACAAGGTTGCCAACAAGCAGGATGTAATCAGGATTCAGGATGAATTCTTTAAAATTTACCAGGAAGGTGATAACGAGAAGCTTGAGAAATTCAGCAAGGACCTGGATTTGATTTCACAGCGCTACAGGGCTCAAAGCCTGAGATAATGGACGGTGTATATATGGATTTGCCGAAGAAATTCAAGGACAGGATGGAAAGTCTTTTGGGGGAAGAATATCGGGATTTTGCGGACAGCTACCGGAAGCCTCATTTCGGTGGACTGCGCGTAAATACCCTGAAGCTGTCTCCCGGGGAATTTGAACATCTGTGTCCTTTTTCTATTAGAAAAATACCCTGGATTTACAATGGGTACTACTATGACATAAACGAACAGCCCGCAAGGCATCCTTATTACCATGCGGGATTATATTATATCCAGGAACCAAGCGCGATGACACCGGCAAGCCTTCTGCCTGTCAATCCGCAAGATATGGTACTGGACCTTTGCGCGGCTCCCGGCGGGAAAAGCACGGAGCTTGGCGCAAGGCTCAGGGGCGAGGGAATGCTTGTAACCAATGACATAAGCAGCTCCCGGGCAAAGGCCCTGCTGAAAAACATAGAGTTATTCGGAATAACGAATGCTCTGGTGCTGTCGGAGTCTCCCAACAGGCTTGCGGACCATTTCCCCGAAGCGTTTGATAAAATCCTTGTGGATGCGCCCTGCTCGGGGGAAGGCATGTTCCGGAAAAGCCCTGCCATAATGAAAAACTGGGAACAGTACGGGGTGGAATATTACAGCAGGCTGCAGAAGGAGATAATAGTCTTTGCCGCAAAAATGCTCAAGCCGGGCGGCATGATGCTGTATTCTACCTGTACCTTTTCACCGGAAGAAAATGAAGGAACTATAGCCTACCTGTTAAGCCGGTGCCCGGATATGCATGTAATTGACGCGATACCCGGCCCCGATGAGCAAAGGGCTTCCGGATTATCATTTATCGGTTTTGATAACGGAAAACCGGAATGGGTGGACGGCCCCGGGGAATTAAGGCGCTGCATAAGGCTGTGGCCGCATAAAATCGATGGAGAGGGACATTTTATCGCATTACTTAAAAAGGATTCAAAAGGCGGTACGGTTGACCCCGATATAAAAGACGGCGCGGGATTAAGAGATACTGGTTCCGCGGCCGCAGGCAAAAGCAAGGCATTATTGTCAGACGAAGCAGTAGGTTTCCTTTCAGCCCTTGTACCGTTTAGAGATATTGACAGCCTGGTTAAAAGAGGCAGGATACTGATTCAGAATGAACGGGTATATCTTGTTCCCGAAGGCTACAGGGAAATTAAAGGCTTGCGGACCTTAAGGCAGGGACTGCTGCTTGGGGAGATGAAGAAAAACAGGTTTGAGCCGTCCCAGGCACTGGCCATGGCCTTAAAGGCTTCGGATTATCCATATGTAATAGATCTTTCGGCCGAAAGGACTGAATCAATAAGCTATTTAAAATGCGAAACCTTGTCCGTTGATTCGGATAATCCAAACGGATGGCAGCTTGTTACGACGGACGGCTTTCCGCTAGGATGGGGGAAGCTGAATAATAAAACCCTAAAAAACATGTATCTTCCCGGATGGAGATGGATGTAGCGGTTATCGGAAAAGAACCGTCAAACATGACGGTGCCGTATAAATAAACAGGCAGTAAGCTATGGAGATTATGCTATGAATGAAAGGTTAAGGCTCGATAAATACCTGTCCGATATGAATATTGGGACCCGAAGTGAGACTAAGGCATGGATACGGCAAGGTAAGGTTACGGTTAATTCAGAACCCTGCTTAAAGCCGGAAACAAAGGTTGGTCCGGATGACGAAATTACGGTAAACGGACAGAAGATCTCATATGAGAAATATGTATATTACATGCTGAATAAACCGGCCGGGGTTGTCTCCGCAACGGAGGATAAACGCTTCAGGACGGTTCTGGACCTTCTGGGAACCGACAGGCGGAAGGACATGTTTCCCGTGGGAAGGCTGGACAGGGATACGGAAGGGCTGCTTATCCTTACTAATGACGGGGATCTGGCCCACAGGCTGCTGTCACCGAAAAATGAGGTAGAAAAGGTCTATTATGCCAGGGTAAAAGGGAAAGTAACCAGGGAAGACGCTGATGCGTTCCGGGCGGGGATATCCATAGGCGAGGATAAGCCTTGCCTTCCCGCACGGCTCGATATTATAATATCAGATGATGTATCGGAGATAAATCTTACCATTTATGAAGGAAAATACCATCAGGTAAAAAGGATGTTCGGCGCTGTCGGCAAAGAGGTAATCTACCTTAAACGCATAGCTATGGGCGGTCTTGCGCTTGATCCATTGCTTAAACCCGGGGAGTACCGGAGGCTTACGAAGGAAGAGATTAATATACTTAACACAAGAAGGGGCAGTTAATTATGCTTAAGGACATTGACGCGGTCATATTTGATCTGGACGGGACTCTTGTTGATTCCATGTGGATGTGGAAGGCAATCGATATCGAGTATCTTGCCAGGTTCGGGATAGAGTTTCCGCCGGACCTGCAGAAAAACATTGAGGGAATGAGCTTTTCCGAAACGGCAAGATACTTTAAGGATACATTCAAAATACCGGACAGCCTTGAGAAGATAAAGAGCGACTGGAACCGGATGGCATGGGATAAGTATGAAAATGAAGTGCCGCTTAAGGAAGGGGTAAGTGAATTGCTGGCTTACCTTCGGGAGAATAATATACCTGCGGGCATTGCGACCAGCAATTCCCGCGAGTTGGTGGATCTGATCATAGGCAGGCACAACATAGGCGATTATTTTGCTTCCATAAGGACCTCGTGCGAGGTTGAAAAGGGGAAGCCTGCCCCGGATATTTACCTGCTGGTTGCCAGGGATTTGAAGGTTGAGCCGGCCAGGTGCCTCGTATTTGAAGATATAATACAGGGAATAATGGCTGCAAAAAACGCGCGTATGAAGGTGTGCGCGGTTTATGACAAATTTTCGGAAAACGAAGAGGAGGAAAAAATCAGGCTGGCAGATTACTATATCCGTTCGTTTTTCGAGATATTAAGATAAGAATAAAGGTGTTGACATGAAACAGATAATCGTTGATGAAAACCAGGCCGGGCAGCGGCTGGACAAGCTGCTGATGAAAATATTGAATAAAGCGCCTAAAAGTTTCATTTACAAGATGCTGCGGAAAAAGAACATCGTTTTAAACGGCAGGAAAGCCCAAGGAAACGAGATTGTCCGGCCCGAGGATGAGATCAGGATGTATATTTCCGATGAAACGATGGGCAAGTTTTCGGCTTGGAACGATATAATCCTTGATAAATACGAGCTTGATATTGTATACGAGGACAGCAATATTCTTATAATCAATAAACCGGCGGGAATGCTTTCGCAAAAATCGACGGCTAACGATATTTCCGTTGTTGAGCACATAATCGCGTACCTGATATCGCAGGATAAAATAACAAGGGAACAGCTTAAAACCTTTAAGCCCAGTGTATGCAACCGCCTGGACAGAAATACAAGCGGGCTGATAATTTCGGGGAAAACCCTTGCGGGTCTGCAGGAGATGGCGAAGCTATTAAGGGAAAGAAAGCTGGACAAGTACTACCTATGCATCGTAAAGGGAAGGATAACTGAGAAGAAGGAAATCACGGGATACCTGTTTAAGGATAAAGAAACAAATAAAGCGGCCATATCACAAGATCAGGATGAGGATTCCGACTATATTGCGACACGGTATGAGCCCCTGGCATATACTGACGAATACACATTGCTTCAGGTAAAGCTTATTACGGGCAAGTCCCACCAGATAAGGGCCCACCTGGCAAGTATCGGGCACCCTATAGTCGGGGATCACAAGTACGGAGACAAAGAGGTTAACAGCATATTTGCAAGGAAATACAGGCTTAAGCACCAGCTTCTTCATTGCTTCCGTTACGTATTCCCGCATTTGGAGGGACCTTTGTCCGATTTATCGGGAAAGGAAATAACTGCACCGGAGCCGGAGATATTCCGCAGAATCAGGAAGGATTTATTCCCGGAATAAACGCAAGACTGCATGAGACAGCATGCGGCATAATTGGATGAGTTAAAAGCACTTTTTGAGGGAGGTAAACCCATGGCGTCATGGAAATCCAGAGGACTTCGCGGGTCAATGCTGGAGGAAATGATAAACATCACCAACACCAAATACCGGGAAAAGAAACTGGCGTTGATCCAGAAGGTCCCGACACCGATAACTCCTATAAATTTTGATAAGGAAAACAGGCATATAAACCTGGCCTATTTTGAGCAGAAGAGTACGGTCGATTACATCGGTGTCGTACAGGGTGTGCCGGTATGCTTCGACGCCAAGGAATGTGCCGGGGACATTTTCAGCTTGAACAATGTCCATGAACACCAGATTAATTTCATGAAAGAGTTCGAAGAACAGGACGGTGTGGCGTTTTTGCTGATATATTTCAAAAAGCATGATATATATTATTATTTGACTTACAAAGAGCTTGCGGCCTTCTGGAATAGGGCGGCCGAGGGTGGCAGAAGGAGCATAAGGTTTGACGAGCTGGACCTGTCATGGAGGATAAATATATTAAACGGCGTATGTATCCACTATCTTGAGCAGCTTCAGAGGGATTTGGCCGGCAGGGAAAAATAATATATGTTTTATATTGACAGAACAGGGCATATAAATTATAATGTTTAGAACATTAGCATGGCAGCGAATTATCACGTTACCATATGAAAGCACTCAAAGGCATAACATCTGCATTACGCGCCATAAATGCTCTAAGTATTAATGAAAGCGGTGGGTATCATGAAGGATAAGCTACTCCATACGCCGGAGGGTGTAAGGGATATATACAATAACGAATGTGCCGTAAAGCTGCTTCTGCAGGACAATCTGCATGAGGTTCTCAAGCTTCACGGTTTTCGCGATATACAGACGCCAAGCTTTGAGTTTTTTGATATTTTCAACCATGAAAGAGGTACGGTTTCATCAAGGGACATGTACAAGCTCTTTGACAAGGAAGGAAACACCATGGTCCTGCGCCCGGACATTACCCCTTCCATTGCAAGATGTGTCGCCAAGTATTACAGGGACATCGACCTTCCGATACGCCTTTGCTATATAGGAAATACATACATCAACAGCACCACATGGCAGGGCAAGCTTAATGAGGTCACCCAGCTTGGTGCGGAGCTTTACAATGACGACAGCATTGATGCGGACGCCGAGATGCTTGCCATTACCGTGGAATGCCTGTTAAAATCGGGGCTTACGAATTTTCAGCTTGAGCTCGGCAATGCGGATTTCTTCAAATCCCTGGTAAAGGAAGCGGGATTTGCGGATCAGGAGGAGATATCTAAGCTCAAAGACCTTATAGCAAGTAAGAATATGTTCGGCATGGAGGATATAATAGCCGGCAGGAAAATGAGCGACGGGCTAAAGGAGATTTTCCTGAAGCTTCCCGAGCTGTTCGGAGGCATGGAAATCCTTGAGTATGCAAAAGGCGTCGTAAAGAATCCCCGCGGGGCCAATGCGATTGAACGGCTTGAGAAGCTGTACGACATAATGACCGAATATGGTTTTGAGAAATATATATCCTTTGACCTTGGAATGCTCAGCAAATTTGACTACTATACGGGACTAATATTCAAGGCATATACATATAAAACCGGTGAACCAGTGGTTACAGGCGGAAGATATGATAATCTGGTGGGCCAGTTCGGTAAGGAATGCCCCGCCATAGGCCTTGCAATAGAAATCGACAACCTGATGCTTGCCCTGGGAAGACAGGACCTGCTGCCCAAGATTGAGTCTTCAGATACATTGATTGTTTATGCGCCGGAATGCAGGAAAACGGCTATAAAGCTTGCGGGTTACTTCAGAAAAGAAGGAATCAATGTTATTCTACAGCTGTCGAAAAACGGGTTCGGCACCGATGATTACATGGCTTACATGAAGAAAATGAATATCGGCGGAATGCTGTTCATTGGCAATGAGGAGGAATTTATCCTTGTGGATGCCGAAACCGGAAGCAAAAGGACGGTAAGCTTAAGCGAGCTTATCCATAATGAATAAGGGGACGAACGGTATGAGATATATTACGGTGGCTTTGGCTAAGGGAAGGCTTGCGGAAAATACCCTTGGCCTGTTTGAACAAATCGGGATAGCCTGTGATGAGCTTAAGGATAAGAAATCACGGAAACTTATATTTGTCAACGAAGAGCACAGGCTGATATTTTTCCTTGCCAAGGCAAACGATGTTCCGACATATGTGGAATATGGAGCGGCGGACATCGGAGTTGTCGGAAAGGACACATTGCTTGAGGAAGGAAGGAAAATGTACGAGGTGCTTGATCTGGGCTTCGGAAAATGCCGCATGTGTGTTGCGGGACCTCCTTCTGCCCATGACCTGCTAAAGCACGGTGAGCTTATAAGGGTTGCCACAAAATATCCGAATGTCGCAAAGGATTATTTTTATAATAAAAAACACCAGACGGTCGAGATAATTAAGTTAAACGGCTCCGTCGAGCTTGCACCGATAGTTGGCCTGTCCGAGGTGATAGTGGACCTGGTCGAGACGGGAACCACCCTAAAGGAAAACGGGCTGGTCATACTGGAGGAAATCTGCAATATCTCGGCAAGAATGGTCGTAAACGAAGTCAGCATGAAGATGGAGCACGAACGTATATCAAAAATCATTAAGGATATTAAGGGCTATTTGGCAAAACAGGACCAACAGCTTGTAAATGGAGGGAAATCATGAGAATAATTGAGCTTAATGAGACGACCAGGAAGAATATTATGGTGGATTTATTGAAAAGGAGCCCCGGGCAATACGAAGAATATGCCGATAAAGTCAACAGGATCATCAATGATGTGCGGATGAACGGGGACAAGGCGTTGTTTGCCTATACAAAGGAATTCGACAAGGTTGATATAGACAAATCAAATGTCAGGGTTACAGAAGAAGAGATTAAAAGGGCATATGAAAAGACAGACCCGAAGATTATTGATATTATTAGAAAAGCCAGGAAAAACATAGAAGATTATCACGCGAAACAGAAGCAGAACAGTTGGTTTGACGCGTCAAAAGAAGGCATAATACTCGGACAGAAGGTTACTCCGATTGAAAAGGTTGGTGTGTATGTTCCCGGCGGCAAGGCGGCATATCCTTCCACCGTGCTGATGGATGTGATACCTGCCAAGGTTGCGGGAGTTGAAAGGATAATTGTTTTGACACCTCCCGATAAAGATGGTTCCGTTTATGCCGGAACTTTGGTTGCGGCAAAGGAAGCGGGAGCAGACGAAATCTACAAGGCGGGTGGCGCGCAGGCGATTGCCGCCATGGCATTCGGCACGGAGAGCATACCGAAGGTCGATAAAATTGTCGGACCGGGCAATATATATGTAGCCCTGGCAAAGAAGGCCGTATACGGACATGTAAGCATAGACTCCATAGCGGGACCCAGCGAAATACTGGTCCTTGCTGATGAAACGGCAAATCCCAGGTACGTGGCCGCTGATCTGCTGTCACAGGCGGAGCATGACGAGCTTGCCTCATCAATCCTTGTGACCACCAGCAGGGAATTGGCCGAGAAAGTATCCGAAGAGGCTGACAAGTTCTTAAAGACCCTGTCACGAAGCGGGATAATTAAGAAATCCCTGGACAACTACGGATACATATTGCTGGCGGGAAATATGGAAGAGGCAATAGAAACGGCAAATGAAATAGCATCTGAACACCTGGAGATAATGACAAAAGATCCGTTTGCGGTTATGACAAAGATTAAGAATGCCGGCGCCATTTTCATAGGGGAATACTCCAGCGAACCCCTTGGTGATTACATGGCGGGCCCCAACCATACCCTGCCTACCAACGGAACGGCAAAATTCTTCTCACCGCTTGGTGTTGACGATTTTGTAAAGAAATCAAGCATTATTTCATACAGCAGGGAAGCCCTTGAGTGCATCCATGAGGATATAGAGGCATTTGCGATGTCCGAAGGGCTTGACGCGCATGCCAATTCGATAAAGGTGAGATTTTCATAATAAGCCGGTTTTATGATGCTTAATTAAAATGAAAGGATGAGGTATTATGCAAAACAGGATTGCTTCGGTTAATCGAAAGACTAAGGAAACGGACATCAGTCTGGAGTTCAGCCTGGATGGAAGCGGGAGCTACCAGATTGAAACCGGCATTGGGTTTTTCAACCATATGCTGGAGAGCTTTGCAAGGCACGGCTTTTTTGACATGAAGCTTACGGTAAAGGGCGATCTTCATGTAGATGCCCATCATTCCGTTGAGGATACGGGTATTGCCCTCGGCCAGGCAATCAAAAACGCCCTGGGGGACAAGGTTGGCATCCGCCGCTACGGGTCAAGCATCGTACCCATGGATGAATGCCTGGTATGCTGTGCAGTCGATTTATCGGGCCGTCCTTATCTTGCATATGACCTTAAATTCGAAAACGATAAGGTGGGAGACATAGATACCGAGCTTATTAAGGAATTCTTCTACGCATTATCATATAATGCAGGAATGAACCTGCACATTAAAATGTTAAGCAGAGGCAACAACCATCATATGGCTGAGGCCGCATTTAAGGCATTCGCCAGGGCTTTGGACGAGGCCAGCGGGTATGACGGCAGGGTGAAAGACGTCCTGTCCACCAAAGGCACCATATGATTTTTGAACCGATAAATGACCGGAATTTTTACTGAAAAGAGGTAGGCAATATGAAACTGTTTCCTGCAATAGACATTAAGAACGGCCAATGTGTAAGACTTAGGCAAGGCAACTTCCGGGATATGTTGGTTTACTCGGACCTGCCTTACAAGATTGCCAGGCAATGGGAATCGATGGGCGCTTCATACATACATGTGGTCGACCTGGATGGGGCGCTGGCAGGCCGCTCGGTAAATGAAGAAGCAATCAGGGAGATTGTAAGAAACGTAAGCATACCGATTCAGCTTGGCGGGGGAATCCGCTCGATAAAGGACATAGAAAACATGCTTAATCTTGGCGTAAGCAGGGTTATAATAGGTACCAAGGCCGTATCCGATCCCGGGTTCATGAAGGAGATAATATCGCTGTTTGGGCCGGAGCATGTCATAGCAGGCATTGATGCCAAGGACGGCATAGTTGCCGTTGAAGGCTGGGAAAGGCTCAGCAGGTACAATGCGGTGAACCTGGCGCTTGAGATGAAGAAAATGGGTGTTGAAACCATTGTATATACGGATATATCAAAGGACGGAATGCTGCAGGGGCCGAATATCCAGTATACCGCGGAAATGGTTGAAGCAACCGGGCTGAATGTGATTGCGTCGGGAGGGATATCATCCTTAAAGGACCTGGAGATGCTCCGTGACTGCGGAGTATATGGGGCAATAATCGGAAAAGCTCTTTATGAGAACAGGATCGACCTGAAACAGGCCATAGAATTGTTTGAAAAGTAATGTCGGGAGGTCATATCAAATGGCATACAAGAAGATAATACCCTTGATTAATACCGAGGGTGAAGTCGCCGAGAATATAGTACGGCTTGCAAGGGATTATTCGGACAGGGGAGCAGACGGGCTGCTTGTATACAACTTCTCCAAGGATGAGGATTCCAGGGAGGAGTTCTTAAAGCTGGCAAAGCGGATTGCCAGGATTATCGATATTCCTTTTATAATCGGTTATCATATCGGCAATTATGAGGATGCCAAGAAAGCCTATTATACCGGCGCTTCAGGGCTTCTTTTGCCATATGGGCTTCTTGAAAAAGAAGGCCTTGTAAAGGATATATCCAACAGGTTCGGAGTGGGGAAGCTGTACCTGGAGATAGACCAGCCGACATTCATGGAAAATGATGGCATTTATGAAGCATGCAAAAACCTGGGTATCGGAAACCTGCTGATCGATTATAATGACGAATCGGAATCATTTGAAAAGAAAGTATCGATTAGTCCGATGCCTGTTGTTATCCGCGACAACCTTTTCAGCAAGGATATAAGGGACATACTCCTGATTCCCAGTGTAACAGGGGTTACGACGGATTTTTATTTAAACAGGGACATAATGAAGGCAAAGCAGGCATTGATGCAGGAAAATATCATGGTAAATGTTCCGGAAAGCAAGATTCCTTTTTCGGAATTCAAGCGGAACAATGACGGCCTTATTCCTGTTATAACGCAGGATTTTAAGACCGGAGAGGTATTAATGCTTGCGTATATGAATGAAGAGGCTTATAATAGGACTATTACAGATGGAAAAATGACTTATTATTCCCGAAGCAGAAATGCCCTGTGGGTCAAGGGTGAAACCTCGGGCAATTACCTGTATTTGAAGGAAATGTATCTTGACTGCGACAAGGATACGCTTCTTGCCAAGGTTATCCCTGCCGGGCCTGCCTGCCATACGGGAAACAAGAGCTGCTTCTATACCGGACTAATCGAAAAGGAATTCAGGAAGAGCAATCCATACAACGTACTTAACGATGTCTATAATATAATCATGGACCGCAAAAAGAACCCCAAGGAAGGCTCGTACACCAACTACCTGTTTGATAAGGGGCTTGATAAAATCTTAAAGAAATGCGGCGAGGAAGCGGCGGAGATTATCATAGCCGCTAAGAACCCTGAATCCGGAGAGCTTCGGTATGAAATAGCCGATTTCCTGTATCACCTAATGGTTCTTATGGCATACAGCGGGCTTGACTGGGAGGATATAACGACTGAACTGGCCGACAGGGATGGACGAAAATAAGCGGGAAAATATACTCAAAAGCAAAACGGGAGGCATGAAAAGTGCAGACTTACTACGGTGTCAATGAACTGAGAAAAATGTTTCTGGATTTCTTTAAAAGCAAGGATCATTTGGTTTTGAAGAGCTTTTCACTTGTGCCGCAGAACGACAACAGCCTGCTATTGATAAATGCGGGAATGGCGCCTTTAAAGCCTTATTTTACCGGACAGGAGATACCGCCTAAAACCAGGGTGGCAACCTGTCAGAAGTGCATCCGCACGGGGGATATCGAAAATGTCGGAAAGACATCCCGCCATGCGACTTTTTTTGAAATGCTCGGAAATTTCTCATTTGGTGACTATTTCAAGAGAGAATCCCTTGCCTGGTCATGGGAATTTTTAACAGAAGTCATAGGGCTTGACAAGAACAGGCTTTATCCGTCCGTTTATGAAGATGATGATGAAGCCTTTGATATATGGCATAAGGAAATAGGCATTCCAAAAGAGCGCATTTACCGTATGGGCAAAGAGGACAACTTCTGGGAAATCGGATCCGGTCCCTGCGGACCGTGCTCTGAGATTTACTATGACCGCGGAGAGAAATACGGATGCGGAAAGCCCGACTGTGAAGTGGGCTGCGACTGCGACCGCTTTATCGAAATTTGGAACAATGTATTCACCCAGTTTGACAGTGACGGCAACGGTCATTATACCGAGCTTGCCAAGAAGAACATCGATACGGGCATGGGGCTTGAAAGGCTGGCAGTAGCCGTCCAGGATGTAGAATCCATATTTGATATTGACACTATGAAAGCCATCAGGGACAAGGTTTGTGAGATAGCCGGGGTTAAATATCTTGCCGACCCGAAAAAGGACGTATCAATCCGACTGATTACGGACCACATCCGTTCCGTGACATTCATGGCTTCCGACGGTATCATCCCTTCCAATGAAGGCAGGGGATACGTTTTCAGAAGGCTGCTCAGGCGTGCGGCAAGGCATGGGCGCCTGCTTGGCATCAACGACCTGTTCCTTGCGAAGCTGGCTGAAACGGTTATTGAAGTATCCAAGGCCGGTTATCCGGAGTTGGAAGAGAGAAAGGATTATATATTAAAAATACTTTCAATTGAAGAAGAGAAGTTCAACAAGACAATAGACCAGGGCCTTTCCATTCTGCAAGAAATGCAGAAGAACATGGAGCTTGACAATAAGAAAGTATTGTCAGGTGAGGAAGTGTTCAGACTGTATGACACATACGGATTTCCTCTTGACCTTACAAAGGAAATTCTGGCCGAAAAGGGTTACCAGGTGGACGAAAAGGGCTTTATGGAAGCCATGGAGGTTCAGAGGGAGACCGCAAGAAGCGCCAGGGGAACCACCAATTACATGGGGGCCGAGGAAACGGTTTATCATAAGCTTGACCACAGCATTACCTCAAAATTCGTGGGCTACGAAACCCTTGACTGCTCATCGGTTATAACCGCTGTTACCACGGAAACCGAGGTTACAGACAAGCTTGCGCAAGGGCAGAAGGGAACGGTAATAGTTGAAGAGACGCCGTTTTACGCTACAAGCGGCGGTCAAACCGCCGATACCGGCGTGATATTATCAGATAATGCAGAATTTGCCGTAGAGGATGTAATCCATCTTCGAGGCGGAAAGATTGGGCATGTTGGTACCGTAACCAAGGGTGAGTTTAAGGTCGGCGACAAGGTTGAGCTCAAGGTGGATACCGAGCGCAGGGCCGATACGGCAAAGAACCATTCGGCAACACACCTGCTTCACAAGGCATTGAGAATGGTGCTTGGAAGCCATGTTGAACAGGCCGGTTCCTTCGTATCAAACGACAGGCTTAGATTCGACTTTACCCACTTCTCCGCAATGACCGACGAAGAAATCGGCAGGGTTGAGGATATAGTCAACCGGGAAATCCGCGCAGGACTGCCTGTTAATACAAGAATAATGAATATTGAAGCCGCGAGAAAAGAAGGGGCAATGGCACTGTTCGGCGAGAAATATTCGGAGAACGTGCGTGTTGTTTCCATGGGTGATTTCAGCAAGGAACTTTGCGGAGGAACCCACGTATCAAATACCGGAGAGATAATCCTTTTCAAGATTCTTTCCGAAACCGGAATTGCGGCCGGAGTAAGACGAATAGAGGCGCTGACGGGACGAAATGTGGTTGCTTATTACAAAGACCTTGAGAACAGGCTGTACGAAGCCGCCAGGGCAGCCAAGGCAGAGCCTGCCCAGCTTGTAAACAGGATTGAAGGCCTATACGAGGAAATAAAAGCACTCAAATCCGAAAATGAAAAGCTGAAATCCAAGCTTGCCAATGAGGCGTTGGGAGATATAATGAACCAGGTCTGCGAGGTATCCGGTGTGAAGCTTCTTGCTGCCGGCGTACCCGATATGGAAATGAACGATCTCAGAAACCTGGGTGACAAGCTTAAGGATAAGCTTGGTGAAGGCGTCATCGTCCTTGCATCGTCAACCGCTCCCGACAAGGTAAGCCTTGTTGCCATGGTTAGCGACAGTATAGCAGGCAGGGGAGCCCATGCCGGCAACTTGGTCAAGGAGCTTGCGGTACTTGTCGGAGGAGGCGGCGGCGGAAGGCCGAACATGGCACAGGCCGGAGGCAAGAACGCTGCCGGTATTCCGGAAGCAATTGCAAAAGCTAAAGATGTTTTGCAAAAACAGTTGAATAAGTAAAGAATAAAAATATCAAAAGCCATTTAAGTTTTTGAGAGCAATCTTACATCAACAAGCGGAATATATGCTTCGATTCCGATGCATACATTCCGCTTGTTAATGCAGATTGCTCATTAAGATTAATGAGGCTTTTGATATTTTTATTCCTTATATAAACCGAATAATTTAAGCAACTTTTGCCAGAAGGTCAGCTTTACGGGCTCGGCAGCGTAATTGCTTTCGGGTGCTGGAAGCTTTATTGGCTGTGTCTTAAGGATGAACTGGACGGAGGAGATGCCGGTGTTCTTTTCGGATACGAAGGACTTAAGCGGATCGTCACCTCCCGTTATCTCACTCAGCAGTTCATCTATCTGTTCGTCTATACCGGTTCCGATGCCGGAGGTTTCCTCCCTGAAACGGCCTGTTCCTTCCTTGTAGGAGGCCATGCCGGTTCTAAGCTCCTTTACGGCGGAATTGATTTTTACGGCGGCTTCATAGATCGAATTTGCGGAAGAAGATATTTCGCCGGCAGAATTCTTAAAATCGAATGCTCCCTTAGCAAGCTCGCCGGCACCGGCGCTTAACTGTGATACTCCGTCCGTGTAGCTCTTGAGCCCCTGAACAAACTGCACAATTCCGTCAAGCTGAAGCTTCAGAACCATTAAGTCCTGGATGCCGGATCCGGAAAGAATGCTCTCATAGTTTTCGGGAGTGAGCTCCGGCAGGCCAAGGCCCATTCCCTGAAGCTGCGTGTTGATTGCGTCGAAAGCCATATCCTGCAGCGCCTTTGCGCCACTGTTTATGCCGTTGTTCTGTTTCGCCAGCTCCAAAAGTCCGGTATTTAGTGAAGCTATGCCCGTATTGAGGTCATCAATCCCGGCGGTCATCTGACCCATACCGTTTTTAAATACTTCCAGGCCTTCGACATATTCGGAGAGGCCTAAAGCCAGTTCGTCAATGCCTGACAGCAAATCACCGGCGCCCTCGTCAAGCCGGCTTATTCCCTCGATAAGACCGTCAAACTGCCCCAAAAGGGCATCATTATCAATGTCTATATTGAAATTCATACGGATTGCGTTAACCGATATCGAATCCATCTCAAAGTCCTTTACATCCGCCGTAACGGTTCCGATGAAGGGATTGCCGGGAAGCACGGTAAAACTGATTTGCTTGCTGCCTGCGGCTTCCGCAATAGTTGCATTTTCGGCGGATATGTTGCTGCTCAGCCTGCTGTACAGTGATACCGATACCTGAAGGCCGAAATTATCATAGAAGTATGGATCCGCATCGGGATTTTTGTCTATGGATATTTCTATTTTAAGACTACCGCTCTTGCCTGCAAGATCCTCTGCGGAAAGCTCAACACCGTCAAGATAGTATTTGATATTAATATCCCATGGCAGTTTTTTTGATGCCATATTTCCCTGGTAATAGAACTTGTCGGCATTTGTTGAGACGGTAATCATATCGCCGTCCGTCTTAATTGCTTCACTTGTTGTAAGATTGATTATTTTATCATAAATGCCGTAATCAGTGATATTAGCGCCCTGGAATATGTTAACAACATACAGGTTTTTGACGCTGCCGTCATTATTTAACAGCCCGTAAACCACTTCTTCCTTGGGTGAGGACGAAGCATGGGCATATGGAGCGGCAGACGCAAGCAGCATGGCTGTGCAAAGAATGAGAGACAAAGCCTTTTTCATTCCTTTACCTCCTTTTCCGTTTTGATTTAAGGTGGTTTTTTGAATTATCCTGTCAAACATTACAAGCAGCGACGGCAGTACAAGGACTACCATTACAAGGGACAGGAGAGTGCCTCTGCCCAGCAGAATGCCAAGCTCCGAGACAATCGGATTGGTTGATGTAATGCTTAAGGCAAAACCGGCTGATGCGAGTATTATGGCTGATGTAAGGACTGCCAGCAGGTTGTCGTCTATGGTTTTTTTCATGGCTTCTTTTTTTGCGTATTCTCTTCTGTTGTTTAAGTAAGCATTGGTAAAAAGTATGGCATAATCGACCGTGGCACCTAGCTGGACAGTGCTTATTATCAGGTATCCCACAAAGTTGATTTTATTATCTGTAAAATATGGTATGGACAGGTTTATCCATATGGCGGTTTCTATGCAGAATACCAGGATGAACGGCAGGCTGACCGAGCGAAATGTTAACAATATAACCAGGAATATGCCTATTACGGCCAGGATGTTTATGCGCCTGGTATCCGATGAAACCGTGCTTTTCATATCATGAAGCGTGGCGCTGGTGCCGGCAAGATAATAGGTGTCATAATATTTGCCTGCAATGGAGTTTATGGCTTCAATGGTATCGAATGCGGCCTGGTCCTCATCGTCGTTATCGGTGTATATAATTAATCTTGAATAGTTTTCGGAATAGAACTGGTTGTATGCCTCCTCGGGAACGAATTCCCGCGGTACCGGCGCGCCGACGCTTGAAGCATAGGATACAATGTTTTTAACGTGAGGAAGGTCCGAAACTTTGTCGGCAAGCTCATTTTCCTTGCCGGGATTTTCGTTTGGAACAAGCAGCACCAGTATGTTTTCCTTGCCGAATTTATCATCAATAAGCCTGGCATCCTTGCCTGCCCGGGTGGATGCGGTAATATTGCTTAGACCGTACAGGAATTCTGTCCGGGTTTGCGCTAAAAATACAGGGATTACTATAACCAGGGCAATAACCAGGAAGGGTATTCTTATTCTCATTATTGCTTTTCCGGAGCCCATTAAATCCGGTATAAGCTTGCGATGCCGCGTTTTATCAAGGGATTTATATAGCAACAGGGTTAAGGCCGGCAGAAACACCATGATGGAGATAAAGCTTAATGCAACACCTTTTAAAAGGGTAATACCCAAGTCGGCGCCTATTCTGAACCTCATAAACATTAAAGCCGCAAACCCGATTATTGTTGTCATAGCGCTGGCCGCAACGGTAGTCACGGATTCCTTAATAGCCATTACCATGGCTGTTTCAGGATCCGTATTCTGTCTGTGGGTATTGAAGCTGTGAAGAAGGAAGATGGCATAATCCAACGATACCGCCAGCTGCAGCACGGGACTGACCGTGTTTGAGATATATGAAATATCCTTGAATATTATGTTTGTTCCCATGTTAATGACTATGGCTGCGCCCATTGAGGCTAAGAACAGGAGGGGCTCGATCCATGAGGTGGTTGTAATTACCAGCACAAATATAACAATGGGAAGAAGTATCAGCATGGCATTCACAACCTCATCGACGGACATGTTCTGAGTCTCCGCCAGATTTATGCTTTCACCGGATGCTGCGTTTTCTTCACCGATGATTTCATAAAGTCTTGCAACTGTGTCCTGTTCCTTGCCGGTCTCAACCGATATTGTCATAAGGGCGCTGTTGTCCTTGTAATACATCTCAACAATCTCCGTGTCCAAAAATTCCAGGGGAACGGTTTTTAGGGCATCAAGGCCTATAACATCATCAAGCCAGCTTACGGAGGTTATTCCTTCGATGCTTTTTATCATTTCCTTATATTCCAAGGCCTGTGGTATGGTCACGTTATTTATCATAACCCTTGCACCCGGCATGCCTTCCTTAAACTCATCCTTAATAATCCTGATGGCTATTGTTGAAGGAGAATTCTTCGGAAGGTAATCAACCATCTTGTAATTGATATTTACGTCTGCGGCCAGAAATGCATTGATGATTGCGAGCACGGCAAAAATGACAATTATCGCTTTCTTATGTTTTACAACCGCCTGTGCGAACCTGTTCATAGAATCCCTCCTTGTCGTTTTATTATGTAATGATAACCGTTATTATGCCAATATGCCGTATTACCGGCTTTTGCACAATAAGGCGGAGCAGCGGATAAAAGCCATATTATGAAATTTAATAGACACTGTGTTGACAAATCACTACATGTATAGTTTAATAACAATGTGACGATATTACAACATACAGATGTTTATTTAATGTTAGTTGAACAACTAATTGGCTTTAAAGGTTGAAAAAACAACATAAATCCGAAAGATGGAGGCATTGTGATGAGAGAAAGCAAGGATGACAGAAGAGTGAAGTATACCAAGATGGTGATTAAGGAAAGCTTTATAAACCTGCTTGAAAAGAAGGACTTATCACGCATTACGGTAAAGGAAATATGTGAGGATGCGGATATTAACCGGGCAACATTCTATTCCCATTATACCGATGTTTATGACCTTTTGAGAAAGATTGAGAATGAACTGCTTGAAAACGTCAACGCACAGCTTTCCCAGCTCTATGAGAAGGGGAAAAAGGTAAATGAAGTCGACCTTGCAGAGAGAATATTCGATTACATAAAGGAAAATGCAAAACTATGCAGGCTTTTATTGAGTGAAAGAGGAGACATAAGCTTTCAGAAGAAAGTAATGATAATAGCTTATGATAAGATTATTAACGAACTGACGGACAACAACAAGATTTCAAGGGAGGACGCCGAGTATGTATATTCCTTCGCAATAACCGGATGCATAGGAATTGTGCAAAAATGGTTTAACGACAATATGAAAAAATCGCCCCGATTCATGGCGGAGATGGTCATAAGGCTGACCCTCGGACTGATTAATATTTCAAAACAGCACTAGATTTAATTTCATTATTGCTTGTGGAATTTTTTGTAATGGCATAGCATATTATTCTATTTAAAATAAGTTGACGAATCGGATTTTTATGATATAATCATTTTAGTGCTGTACAAAAATTACCCAAACAGTTGTAAGGCACAATATACAACTGGAGGGAGGTTAGGTGTGAGACTATGTCAACTGTGATCGTTAAAGAAAACGAATCATTAGATAGTGCTCTTCGCAGATTCAAAAGAAACTGCGCTAAAGCCGGAATCCAGCAGGAAATCCGCAAGAGGGAGCATTATGAGAAGCCTAGCGTAAGACGCAAGAAAAAGTCTGAAGCTGCAAGGAAACGCAAATACTAATACAATAAAAGGACTTCCAATGGTTTCATTGGAAGTTTTTTATTTTGCAAATCGGTAATAGTCTACATGAAAGAAAAAAAACATATATTATTAACAGTATCGCTGTAATGACAGGCGGACTGTTGATTTTTCCGCCGGAGAACGAACGCATGCCTCCTTTGGAATGGGGATATGAATGGGAAAGGGTATTAAATCATCGCATAAAAAATTCAAAAAGCAGGCAAGGGATACATTATACAAGGGAATTGACACAAGGAAGAAAAAGCCTGAGCCGGACCTGTCATGCCTTGAGAGGCTTTCGTGTTATTTGAACCTGCCTGCGGATATATTGGCGGGTGCTCCAATCTTAACAGCCATGGGAAGGAATGACATATGCCTGGAGAATTACAAGAGCATTATTGAGTATGACAGCAATATAATCAAGATTCAGGCAAAGAACTGCAGGATATGCATAGAAGGGAACCATCTGAATATTATTTATTTTACGGAGGATGAGATGAGGATTACCGGTTATATAAAATCGATAAACTACATTTGACGGGGGAATAAGTTATGTTGTCAAAGCTGGTTCACTGGCTTTTTGGGTATCTTACCATACATATAAGCGGCATATCGCCTGAAAGATTCATAAACCTGTGCAGCAGCAGCAGAAGGATGTTCATATGGAATATAATCAAAGATGATGAACACTACAGGTTCAACATATCGGTAAGGAATTACAGGAAGCTTAAGCCGATATTCAGGAAAACAAGGCTTATCCCCAAAATATATAAAAAACATGGACTTCCCTTTCTTCTTCACAAGCACAGAAAAAGAAAGGGTTTTTTTATTGGAATTATTATATGTAGTTTACTTATATATATTATGTCGCTTTATATCTGGGAAATAACCATTTCGGGAGGATATAAATATACACCGGAAGCCATGCTTAAGTTCCTTTCCGAAAATGGCATAAAACCCGGAATAAAAAAGAAAAATGCCAGCGGAAGCAAGATAGAGGAGCTTATCAGGCTGAGCTTCAGCGATATAGGTTGGGTTTCAGCAGAGATTAAAGGCACCAGGTTAATAATAAAAATAACGGAGACCAGCATGCCTGCGCCCGTCGAGGAAGCAACCGCGCCAAGCCACATGGTGGCTGCAAAGGATGCTGTGGTAAAAAGTATAGTGACCAGGAGCGGCACGCCCATGGTAAAACCGGGAGACGTGGTAAGAAAGGGTGACATCCTCGTTTCCGGGATTGTAGAGGTGACAAATGATTTCGGCGAAATAATCAATAAGAAACCCGTCATTGCCAGCGCGGACATTGAATGCAGCTCTTATTACGATTATTATGATGCATTTTCGATGACATACACGGTAAAAATATTCACCGGAAAGAAGAAAACCGGCTATTATGTGACTGTTTTCGGGAAAAAAATAATTTTATATAATCCTAGATATTCATACGATATGTATGATATAATTGTTAACGAAAATACGGTTAGAATAAACGAATCGTTCTATCTCCCCATACGGTACGGCACCATAACCGTAAGGGAATATTACAAGCAAAGGAATAAATATTCGGAGAGCGAAGCTATTGATCTGGCTAAAGAAAGAATAAACAGGTATTTTTCAAAGCTTTCCGAAAAAGGGGTAAGCATAACCAGGAACAATGTAAAAACAGAAATTATAGACAATATGTGTGTATCCAAAGGCAGGATACATGTATTGGAGCCTGCATGGGAATACAGAATCGTTGATGAAAGTGAGTGGAGGATTAATCGGATTGATGAGCATAACGGAAACAATAATTGATATACCCATTGAGCACGAGAAGAATGTATTCGGCGATTTTGACAGCTATATAAAAATTATTGAAAGAACATTGAATGTAACGATTATCGAACGCAACGGAGAGATTAAGGTTATAGGCGAGGCTGAGGATGTTGCCAGGGCAAAAAGCGTATTCCTGCAGCTTTTGGAACTATCCAAAAGGGGAAATGTCATTACTGAACAGCAGGTAAATTATGCGCTTGCCCTTTGCTTCGAGGAAAAAGAGAAGGAAATAATTGAGATAGATAAAGAAATAATCTGCCATACCATTAACGGCAGGCCGGTCAAGCCAAAGACAATCGGACAGAAAAAGTACGTAGACCTGATACGCAATAAAATGATCGTTTTCGGAATAGGCCCTGCGGGTACGGGAAAGACATACCTTGCCATAGCAATGGCCGTTACCGCGTTTAAAAATGATGAAGTAAGCAAAATAATACTTACCAGGCCGGCCATTGAGGCGGGAGAAAAGCTTGGCTTTCTTCCGGGAGACCTTCAGAGCAAGGTTGATCCGTATCTCAGGCCTCTTTATGATGCCCTTTATCAGATTATGGGTCCGGATGCATATCTTAAGAATTCGGAAAAGGGATTAATTGAGGTTGCACCCCTGGCATATATGAGAGGAAGGACCCTGGACAACGCGTTCATTATCCTTGACGAGGCACAGAATACCACACCGGCCCAGATGAAGATGTTCTTAACAAGAATCGGATTTGGTTCCAAGGCGATTATTACCGGTGACTTGACCCAGAAAGACCTTCCCAAGGGCGCGGTATCCGGGCTTGACATGGCTATAAAGATATTGGGCAAAATAGATGAAATAGGTTTCTCATACCTGACTAACCAGGATGTAGTAAGGCATCCCCTGGTACAGAAGATTGTAAAAGCCTACGATGCTTATGAAGAAAAGCAGAAGCAGTATGAGAAGGCCGCCCAGGGAATTTATGAAAGAATCAAAAGAGGAAAACGAGTACAGAAAATCAGGAGTAATCGTTATGAAAGCAAATAAAGAACTGCCGGATAAGAAGAATCAAGATTCTACAACCGTAGAAAAGCATAAAGTCGGAAGTATTATTTATCTAAGCTTGTTTCCGCTCCTTTCGGCAATAACCGTTGCTATTGCCGGTTACATAAAGAAAATGGAAGCAATAGAGATTCTGAAGCTGGGAATACTGTTTTTCCTTTTGTCTACGGCTTTGATGTTTTATCTGCGTTATCAGATCTTCTTGCTTGAGATAAAATATTCAAAATTAGTTATTCTTGTTTCGTATCTTATTCCGGTTTTGCTTTTCATGCTGGTTAAGAACCCCGTGACATACTGCTTTTGGGTAATCGGAGGAGTTATCGCCTCCATGCTTATTGATTATAGGATAGGATGCATGGTTTATTTTAACCATGCCGTTTTGCTGAGCATCGCAATGCCTTTAAAGCTTGAAACGACAATTTATTTTATCATAATATGCGCGTTATATGTCATTCTGTCCGGAGCTCTTAAGAATAAATCCACTGTTGTTTACGCCGCAATTATTCTACTGTCGTCTAACATAACCCTGCTGTTCATAATCAATAATTTCATACTGGACAGGGATTACGGCTTTGATTATCTGGCTTCATTTCTTAGTATGTTAACGGTTATCGCCGCTGCCTTTTTATTGTCATTTTTATATGGTAAATACATAATTAACGATGTCAACGTTATTGGACCGGAGACGGATAAGGCCGATGCGCAGGCGATGGAAGCGGAAGCGTCGGCAGTCGAATCCGCGGATATGGGGTCTTTAAACGATAATAATAAAGCTCAGGTAAAAATCAGTGAGAAATCGAGCTATGACATCCTGCTGTCGGAGGACAACAAGCTGCTAGCGGAGCTTAAAAAGCATTCCGAAGCGCTGTACAGGCATGCCATGCATATAGGAGATTTATCCGGCAGAGCCGCAAGATTTATCGGCGCAAATGAAGCCTTGGCCAAGGCAGGCGGATACTATCATGAAATCGGGAAAATCAGGGGAAAGAATTATATAGAGGAGGGCTTATGCATTGCTGACGAATATGCTTTCCCGGAGGAGCTTAAGCTTATATTAAAGCAGCATAATATAAAGTATGACAAGCCCACATTTATAGAATCAGCCATAGTAATGCTTTCCGATAATATTGCATCAACTATAGATTATTTGAGAAAAACGGGCAATAATGAATTTACAACCGGCAGTATTATTGATAATATCTTTAAAATGAGGATGGATAAGGGAACTTTTGACGAATCGGGATTAACCGTCAGGGATTTCAAGCTGCTTAAGGAGTTCTATAATAACGAGTATAATAACATGCCAAGTGGAAATTAATAAAAGGAGAATGACGATTGACCGTTCAATTGGAGTATGAAGCTAAAAAGCAACTGGATTTTGATTACGGAACGCTAATCCGTGAGGTTGCGCGGGAGTGCCTGAAATACGAAGGCTGCCCTTATGAGGCCGAGATAAGCGTTCTGCTTACGGATGACGACGTCATACAGGAACTGAACAGGCAGTATCGAAATATTGACAAGCCGACCGACGTTCTGTCATTTCCGGCGTTAAAATTTGAAAAAGCCGGAGATTTTTTCGGCTTGGACAAGCAGCATGACATACTGTTCAACCCTGAAACCGGCGAGCTCATGCTTGGCGACATAGTCATATCGGTTGACAGGGCGGCAATACAGGCTGAAGAATACGGGCATTCGATAACCAGGGAAATCGCGTTCTTAACCGCCCACAGCATGTTTCATCTAATGGGATATGACCATGAATCCGATGGGGAAAGAATGATTATGGAGGCTAAACAGGAAGAGGTTCTTGAGCGCCTCGGAATATACAGATAGTGTTTGAAAGGTAAATGACATGAAGAAAACGGCAAACTTGGTTCTTCTTATTGTATTAGTTGCATTAACCGCGATAAGCTGTAAAAAGAATAAAGATCCAATAGATAATAGCCGGGATAATGACGATACTGTAAATGAAACGACAGTAACCCCGGAGCCATCGAAAACACCAACGCATACCCAGGAGCCCGATTCTGTCAAGGAACCCGGGCAGGAAGCCGAAGAAACCCATGAAGGGGAAATGAGAAGCACTCTGACCGGCCTGTGGGTGCCCATTGAAATCGGAACGAAACGGCCTTATGCAATCCAGTTCAGCAATTATGTAACGGTAAAAAACCAGTGGGGAATAGGAAAGGCCGACATAGTGTATGAAGCGCTTGTCGAAGGCGGAATTACAAGGCTTTTAGCCATAGGTGAGAACTTTACCGGAGACAGGATAGGGTCCATAAGAAGCGCCAGGCATTATTTTGCCAGCTTTGCGGACGAGTATGACGCAATATTTATTCATTACGGCAAAACGAAATATGCGGCATCGAAGCTAAAGGAGATTAAGCTGGACAACATTGACGGCATAACAGGCATTGGGGATACCGTGTTCTACAGGGACAACTCCATGAAGGCTCCGCACAACGCATTTACAAGCGCGGAAAGGATTCTAAAAGGAATAAATAAAATGGGATACGAAACTGAGCATCGGCAGGACTTTGAGCCCCATTATAAATTTTATGAGGAGGATACGGACCTGGCGGAGGGGATATCCTGTGAAAAGATTTCGATAAAATATCCTGACAACAAGCCTTATTTTGTATATGATCCTGACAGTAAGCTGTATAAGCGCTTCCAGTTTGGCGAAGCCCACAAGGATGCCAACACCGGCGAGCAGCTGGCATTTAAAAATATCATAGTCCAGTTTGTCAAGGAATGGAACATAGACAAGAACGGGTATCAGACAATGGATATTGAGAATGCCGAAGGGAAAGGATATTATATAACCAACGGCAAAAAGGTGGACATAACCTGGAAAAAGAATGAAAAAAACAAATGGATGAGATATTTTGATTCAACCGGATCGGAGCTTACAATAAACCCGGGAAAGACATATATAGCCATCTTTCCCGACAATAAAACGAAGGACGTTGTGATTAATTAAAATAGATTATAGGACAAGCAGGGCGGTTGGCTTTAACCGTAAGATAAAGGAGAGGAATATGGCTAAGCACAGAACGGATAATCAATTCTTGCTTCAGGGCAGTATATTGGCTGCCGCTTCGTTAATAGTACGCATTATTGGTCTGATATACCGCATACCCATGACCCGGATTATCGGGGATGAAGGTATGGGGCTTTATACGATTGCATACGAGTTGTACAGCATAGCGCTTATATTGTCCTCGTACAGCCTGCCGCTTGCCGTATCAAAGCTGGTAGCATCAAAAAGCATTATAAAGGAATATAAAAATACCTACCGCATATTTGTATGCGGAATGATTTTTGCGGTTGTTGTCGGTACGGTTTCTTTCCTTGTGCTGTTCCTGGGCGCGGACTTTTTCGCAACCGTCCTTAATAACGACCCCCACGCGGTGCTTCCTATAAAGGTGCTGGCACCAACACTGCTGGTATTCTCCATAATGGGCGTCTTCAGGGGACTTTACCAGGGCAAGAATACGATGATTCCCACCGCCATATCCCAGGTAATCGAGCAGGTTGTAAATGCCGCGGTCAGCATAATTGCGTCATACCTCCTGGTCAGAAACTTCAGCGCCTCGGAAAATGTAGCCGCATACGGAGCTGCGGGAGGAACCCTGGGAACACTGGCAGGAGCCGCGGCGGGACTATTGTTCCTGCTGTTAGTCTATATAGCATATAGGCCGGTGTTCAAGCGCCAGGCAAGGAACGACAGGAGTACATATGTTGAGTCCTACGGTGATATATTCCGGATGCTATTTGCAACCATTGCCCCGATAATCCTGAGCCAGACCGTTTATCATATCAGCGGTGTAATAGATAATGCCATGTTCGGAAATATCATGGCAACCAAGGAAGTTACCTATTTTGACAGTACGGTGTTTAAAAATACCGTTCCCGGAAGCCTTTATACCGCTGAGAATGTAAGGGTACTGCTTGGCATATACGGAAACAAATACCGGAATTTATCCAATGTGCCGGTGGCCATTGCCTCCGCCATAGGTGCCGCCATTGTTACCAGTATCGCGGCCGCACAGGCCAGGGGCATGGACGGGGTTATAAGGTATAAAACCCACGTGGCTATCAAGTTCAATATGATTATTGCCATTCCTGCGGCTGTCGGGATGGGAGTGCTGGCTTACCCGATTCTTAACATGCTGTTCCCGGGATCAAGCAGGCTGGACGCCAATTATTTAATGCTTGGTTCCATAGCCATTGTGTTCTACTCCCTGTCAACGGTAACCACATCCATTCTTCAGGGTATAAACAAGCTTAAGGTACCGGTCATAAATGCTGCCATTTCATTGGGCTTCCATGTAGTAATGGTGTTTTTCCTGCTGAAGTTCACATCCTTAAGCGGATATTCGCTGGTTATCGGAAATGTGACCTTTGCCCTTGTTATATGTGTCCTTAACTGGATATCCATCGAGAAATACCTGGATTACAAGCAGGAAATTCTTAAGACTTTCATAATACCTACAGTATGTTCGGTTATAATGGGGGCCGCCACGTATTTCATATATAAAGGCCTGTATAGCTGGACCGGCAGCAACACCCTGTCAACCATTATTTCATTAATATTCGCCGTAATAATCTACTTTATCCTTCTGATACTGATGAAGGGCGTAACTGAAAACGAGTTGGAGGACCTGCCCAAGGGCGGGGCGATAATCCGTTTCCTGTACTTTATCAGGGTGTTTAAAAGATAAATATATCGATTATTAATAAATCTAAGGTTAAGGAAATGACGGCAGATTAAGAGCGTAAGCTCCCGATCTGCTGTTTTATTGTATAAAATAATGAAATTTGGGGAAAATATATGCCTGAGATATGCGGATTAATTACCGTTATTCAACGGACGGAGGCGCAAATGAGAATAAAAAGGGCATATATTTATTTGCTGAGCTTTTTAACTTTATCCATCCTGTTCAGCTGCTGCTATTACCTGAGCTACAGGCATGCGTTAAGGCAATTCAATAAAAGAGCCGTGGAGAAGGCGGAAAGGCTTGCCGATCTTTATGCCGGCGCGCCGACCCCGCTTCCTTCCCCTGCAGAAACAGCAGGCTTACAGGAAAATGCCGATGATTCAGGCGGTGATGACGCCGTATCGGCGGGAGTCTTGCCGGAACCGGTTGTATTGCCTTCAACTAAATATATTCTTGAAGTATACGACCGCAAGGAGGGAACGCTCACAACGGTTGAACAGAATCCTCCTGCGGATATTGTAGGGCTTACCAGGGAAGAGATAGAAGATTATCTTGACGATTATATGAGGGATTTAACACTGTCCGAATACAATAAAGGCCTTCTTTCATATGAGCTGTTGTCCTTTTCCGACAGGGAGGTTAAATTCAGGAAAAGCTATGATGCCGACATGGTTCCGTACAGGTTTTATGTGGCGGTCAGAAACGGTTATGTGGTTGTATATAACAGTGATTTGAAATCAATATACGAATATACGCATATTGAGGCAAAATACCTGCCGGAGGAGGACAGGGTGGCTTTGAGCAACGGGATATATATAAACAATATAGACGAGCTTTACGCGCTGTTGGAGAGCTATACAAGCTGATATTAAAGACAATGTTTATTATGCCTTTTATGCCCGCGGTATTGGCTGTTTTTATATAAAAAGCTAAAGGGAAATAACAGGAAGGATGTTGGCATGAATGCTCCTGTCACAGTTATCGGGTGACGGGAGCTTATTGCTTTTAGCCGGGAGGTGAATTAATCTTAAAAAACGATTAGAAATAGGATAGCATTATATTAAATATTATAAGAAGGTCTTGAATAAAAATAGTCGATAAAATATAATGGAACAAATGTTAAGCATTGGGTATAACATCAATTTGCATGCGAGGACGGGAAGATGGATTATGATGTGATTATCGTCGGTGCAGGCGCATCCGGGCTGGTTGCCGCCATTACCGCCGCAGAAAAAGGCGCATCTGTTCTTGTCATAGAGCAGAAAGAAAAGGCGGGCAAAAAAATACTGGCAACCGGCAACGGCAAATGCAATTTCACCAACATGCATCAATCGCCGGACTGCTACCGTTCCAATGACGGAGCATTCGCAATGAAGGTGCTGTCTAAATTCGATAATATAAGCACAGTTAAGTTCTTTGAAAAGCTGGGAATAGTTCCAAAAGAAAGGGACGGCTATGTATATCCCAACTCCGAACAGGCCGCCAGCGTGGTAAATGTGCTTTTGATGGAATGCGAAAGGCTGAACGTCCAAATTGTATGCAATGAAAAGGTTATAAGGGTAACGGAGCCGGATTTTACGGTTCACGCTCAAAGACAGGACGATTCGGTAAGTACTTATTTCGGCAGGAAACTGGTTCTTGCGGCCGGGGGATGCGCAAGCCCGAAGCTCGGGTCTGACGGAAGCGGTTATGCCCTGGCAAAGGCATTCGGCCATACAGTAATAAAACCGCTTCCCGCATTGGTGCCGCTTAAGTCCCAGGACCGGTTCTGCAGGACATTGTCCGGTGTCCGTACTTTGGCGAAGGTGGCATTATACATTGACAATGGTTTCGCAGCCTGTGAAGAAGGAGAGATAATCTTTACCGATTATGGCATATCGGGCATACCGGTCATGCAGGTTAGCCGGTTTGCCGCCAGGGCTCTTGATGAAGGGAAGACCGTGCATCTAAGCCTTGATTTTACCACCGGCATATCGGTTGATGAGCTTGCCTTGATGCTTACGGAAAGATGTATTGCAGGCCCCCATAAGACCATGGAACAGATGATGGTCGGAATGTTTAACAGCAAGCTGAATTATGTTGTTATTAGAGAAGCTGGGCTCAATCCGGAACTGTCATGCCGCGCTGCAAGAAAACCGGATATTGAAAAGCTGGCAAAGAGAATCAAGAATTTTACGGTCAGGATAAACGGAACGAATACATTTGATTTTGCCCAGGCCGCGTCGGGAGGAGTCTCGACAGCGGAAGTGGACGCATCCAGCATGGAATCAAAAATCAGGAACGGCCTGTATATTACGGGAGAGCTCCTGGATGTGGACGGAACGTGCGGCGGCTACAACCTGCAGTGGGCCTGGAGCACCGGGCATATCGCAGGCAGTCATGCGGGCGGCACGGCAAAGACTAAAGAAAAATGATTATTATATACATTTGGAGGAGCAAAAGTGAATAGGAAACTGTTAAAGGACAAAAAAAGAATTATTGTTAAGATTGGTTCGGCATCGCTTACCCATTCCGAAACAGGGCTTCTTAACCTGGATAAAATGGAACGGCTGGTAAGAATCCTAACCAATCTTCGAAATCACGGCAGGGATGTAATTCTGGTCTCATCGGGAGCTATTGCGGTGGGCAGAAACGCGCTGGGCTTAAAGGAAAAACCCACCGAGGTATCAATCAAGCAGGCATGCGCCGCCGTGGGTCAGGCCAGGTTAATGATGGTGTACCAGAAGCTTTTTTCCGAATATAACCAGACGGCAGCACAGATACTTATGACTAAGGATACAATGTTAAATGACATAAGCAGGCACAATGCTCAGAATACATTCAACGAACTGTTTAAGCTTGGCATAATCCCAATAGTAAACGAAAATGACACCATATCCACATATGAGATAGAATTCGGAGACAATGACACTCTTTCGGCAATAGTCACCGCGCTGGTCGGAGGAGATCTGCTTATACTTCTGTCCGACATTGACGGTTTTTATACCGATGACCCGCACAAAAACAGGAACGCCAAGCTCATATCATATGTAGAAGAGATTAACGACGACGTACTTAAGATGGCTAAATCCTCGACAGGCTGCAGCCTGGGTACCGGCGGCATGGCGACCAAGCTGTCTGCAGCAAAGATCGCTAACGCCTCGGGTGCCGATATGGCCATCATCAACGGTGACGATGTCCGCAACATCAACAGGCTTATCGAAGGAAAGGAAATCGGAACCCTGTTCCTTGCCCACAAGGCTAAGAATTTCAATATCATGGATTATCTGAGCAATAAGCATAACGGTACCTGCAATGGTGCCCGATGATGAAATAATACATATCTGAGATAAAAGCGCCTGGCGCCGGAAGGACACCGGAAAAAGATACTGACACCGCAAAGGAATGATTTTCATGATGAAAAACGAAATCCGGATTGAAAACAGGAAGAAGAGGGATCTTCTTTCAGATAACCGGGCGGAGGAATATGCAAAAAGAATATTTAAAACATTTTTTTCGACGAAGGAATATGCCGCATGCAATATGCTGTTTGCTTACGTATCCTTTGGCAAAGAGGTCGATACTCATGAAATAATTAACAAGGCTATTGCTGACGGCAAAAAGGTCTATATCCCGCGGGTTGAAGAGCGCGGCTTGGGTTTTTATGAGATAAATGGCATGGAAGGCTTGATCAGGAGCAGGTACGGAATACTTGAACCCAATCCGGGCATCCATAAAAAATATGTCGGTGATAATGCGGAAACCGGGAAAGTAATGCTTGTCCCGGGGCTTGCCTTCGACAGGACGGGGAACAGGATAGGTTACGGAGCAGGATATTATGACCGATTCCTTGGCGGATACCCGAAGAATGAATGGGTTAAGATAGGCTTGGCATACAGCTTCCAGGTAACGGACAGGATTGATGCCGACATGGATGATGTTCCGGTGGATTTTATCATTACCGAAAATGAACTGATAGACTGCAGGAAGTAATACTGCATTGAATCCAATAAACGACAAGTACGAGGAAGGAGGATAACATGGAATATTTAGAAAAAATAGGTGAACGTGCGAGGGAAGCTTCCGTAAAGCTTGCTCTTATGCTCCAGGACGAAAAAAACGAAGTGCTTAAAAAATGTGCCGAAGCATTAATTGAGTACCAGGATGAAATATTAGATGCAAATAGTGAGGACGTAAAACGGTCAAGGGAAAACAACGTGAAGGAATCCCTGATTGACAGGCTTATGCTGACACCGCAGAGGATTAAGTCCATGGCAGACGGTTTGCTTGAGGTGGCTGCGCTTCCGGATCCCGTAGGAGAAGTGCTTTCCATGAATGTCCGTCCCAACGGCCTTGTTATCGGCGAAAAAAGGGTTCCTCTTGGCGTTATAGGAATGATATACGAATCACGGCCCAACGTAACGGTCGATGCCTTCGGTTTGTGCTTTAAAACCGGAAATGCGGTAATACTTCGCGGCGGCAGTGACGCGATCAAGTCAAACATCGCAATAGTCAAAGCCCTTCATGAAGGCTTGAGACGGGCCAGTGTAACCGAGGATGCCGTAATATTAATTGAAGATATTTCAAGAGAAACCGTAAATAAAATGATGAGGCTTGACAAATATATAGACGTCCTAATCCCAAGGGGAGGCGCCGGGTTAATCCGTTCGGTCAAGGAAAACAGCAGCATACCCGTTATCGAAACCGGTACCGGAAATTGTCATGTATACGTGGATGAATATGCGGACTTTGACATGGCATTAAATATAATAGACAACGCTAAAACGCAGAGGCTAGGCGTATGCAACACGTGTGAATCCCTCGTAATACATGAGAAGATAAGCGAGCGGTTCATACCGCTTCTATATGAAAGGCTCAGCGCCAAAGGAGTTGAAATACGGGCGGATGAAAAGGCCTGTGCCATCTGTCCGGAATGCGTTCCTGCGACGGAAGAGGATTATTATACGGAATACCTTGATAAAATCATTTCATTAAAGGTAGTGGACAGTATTGACGAGGCCATATGGCATATCAACCACTATAATACCAAGCATTCAGACGCCATAGTCACCGAAAATTACGGCAACGCCATGAGATTCCTTAATGAAATCGACGCCGCCGCCGTATATGTCAACGCGTCCACAAGGTTTACGGACGGAAATGAATTCGGGTTCGGTGCCGAGATCGGCATAAGCACTCAGAAGCTGCATGCCAGGGGCCCAATGGGATTAAAGGCACTGACAACCACAAAGTTTATCATATTCGGCAACGGACAGATTAGGCGGTAATCATGGGGACGGTTAGCCGGGCAAACTGATAGCATGTAATTATAAGCATCTTATAAATCAAACAAGAAAGAGGGTAGACAGATGAAAGAAAAAGATGTATACGATTTTCCGCCAAGGAACAGCGTAAAAGACTTTTTCGGCAAGTTCAGAAGATTTGTGCTGTTGGCTGTTGCCTTAGTCTTGCTTTTAATAATCAGTTTCGAATCATTCTATACGATTAAGGAACAGGAGCAGGTTGTTCTTACAACCTTCGGAAAAGCCAAGGCGGTAACTGAAGCGGGACTTCATATGAAGATACCCTTCATTCAGAAGGTTCACAGGGTTGATACCACGATTAAGGGATTTCCCATCGGTTATGAAGAGGCGACCAATAAGACCATTGAATCCGAAGCGGTCATGATAACACGGGACTTTAACTTCGTTAACGTGGATTTTTACGTTGAATACAAGGTTTCGGATCCCATTAAATACCTTTATGCCTCTTCGGATCCGGTCAAGGTATTGAAGAATATTGCCCAAAGCAATATAAGAAGCACTGTTGGCAGCTATGACGTTGACAGCGTTATTACCTCCGGAAAATATGAAATCCAGTCAAAAATCAAGGAGGAAATAATGGAGGATCTTGCAGCCCATGATATAGGCTTAATGCTTGTAAATATCACGATCCAGGATTCCGAGCCTCCTACGGAGGAAGTCATGGAAGCGTTTAAGTCCGTGGAAACGGCTAAGCAAGGAAAGGATACCGCAATCAACAACGCGAAGAAATACAGGAACGAAAAGATACCCCAGGCGCAGGCCGAGGTCGACAAGATACTCCAGCAGGCTGAATCAACCAAAACAAAGAGGATAAACGAAGCGCTGGCCGAGGTGGCCAAGTTCAACGAGATGTACGAGGAATATGTGAAAAACCCGTTGATTACAAAGAAGAGAATGTTCTATGAGGCCATGGAGGACATACTCCCGTCCCTGAGGGTTATAATAGACAGCGGAGATACGGAAGTCCAGAAATTCCTGCCCCTGGAACCGTTTGTTGAAGGAGGTGGCAACTAATGGCTAAACAGGCAAAAAGAATATCAGGAATAATAATACTGATTTTAGCGGTTATGGCGGTAATTGTACTGTCTTCATCATTGGTTGTTACCGCAGAGGATGAGTATACGATAATCAAACGTTTTAATAAGATTGAGAGAGTTATTGATGAGGCGGGGCTTTCATTTAAAACACCATTTGTTGAAACGGTCGATAAGCTGCCTAAGTCACTGCAGCTTTATGATATGCCGACTTCGGATGTTATAACGGTGGACAAAAAGACAATGGTTGCTGACAGCTATGTATTGTGGAGAATATCGGACCCGGTAAAATTCGCCCAGACCCTGAATTCATCCATGACCCTGGCCGAAAGCAGAATAAATACCATTGTTTATAACGCCATGAAGAACGTAATAAGCAGCAATACACAGAATGAGGTCATCAGCGGCAGGGACGGCAAGCTAAATGCCGCCTTCATGGAAGACATAGGGGATACCATGGAACAGTACGGCATCCACCTGGTCACTGTTGAGAACAAGCATCTTGATCTGCCCAGCGACAATAAGCTTGCGGTATATGAACGCATGATTTCAGAGCGTGCGCAGATGGCCGGCGCTTATACGGCGGAGGGTGAATCGGAGGCACAGATGATCAGGAACGAAACGGACAAGGAAATCGAAATCAGCATATCAAATGCCCAGACGGAAGCCGCGAAAATCATTGCCGAGGGAGAAGCCGAATACATGAGAATACTGTCCGAAGCTTATTCTGATGAATCAAGAAGCGAATTCTATACGTTCATAAGGGCTTTGGAAGCGGCAAGGGTGGCTCTTTCGGGTTCCGACAAGACCTTGATCCTGTCAAAGGATTCACCGCTGGCACAGATATTTAATACAATAGAATAGTATTCAAGCCGGCGTCAATTAAACGTCCGCAAAACAACCGATGGACGTATCCCATGCTTTATAAGCATATCTTTTAAAGTCTGTACATAGGCTGTATTGAAAACAAATTGGAGCAGCCGATATGATTATAGACTTTAACCGGAAGGACTATTCATATGAGGATTTGGTCCTGGATGCGGATATCCTGACAAATACCTATAAAAATATTATAAGCAATGTCACGATTGGCAAATCCCATGACAATCGTGACATTGTCATGCTTAGGCTTGGTGTCGGGAAAAAGCACATTCTTTTCTGCGGCGGAGTTCACGGGCGGGAGACCGTTAATCCGATTGTTCTTCTGAAAATTGCGGAATATTATGCGTGTCATTATGAGGACTGCATAAAGATTAGGGAAAGCCGGGAAACGCCCGATGATGTATTATGTGATGAGGAACTGTATGAGCTGATTCTGTTTAAAAAATGCGTGCATGAGCTTCTTCATACATATACAATCCTGATAATTCCGCTTTTAAATCCTGACGGTTATATGATATCATTATATGGTTACGAAGCCGTAAAAAATCAGGCTTTAAGGAACAGGATCAAGGGCATGGGAATAAAACATTTCGAATGGAAATATAACAGCAGGGGAGTGGACATAAACCGGAACTTCCCGTCCAGGCTGTGGAAGCCCAAGGGGAAAGGGGATTATGCGGCCAGCGAGAATGAGACCAAGGCGCTGATACAGGTCTTTCACCAATACCGTATTAAATGTTTCCTTGATTTTCATTCCCGCGGAAAATCGATATATTATTATCGAAGCGCCATGTCCGGGGAGTACAATGACAAGCAGCTTCATATTGCAAAAAGGCTTGCCCATGTGACAAAATATGAACTGAACGATTCGAGGAACGAATTAGAGCCGGATGACTCCGGCGGAAATACGGTTCATTATTTTTCCGAGCGGTTCAACAAGCCTGCTTTAACAATAGAAACAGTTGACGAGAATGCTGCTTTTCCATTAGATTATAAATACAGGGCCATCACATTCGATGAGCTGAAGCTGGTGCCGTTGGAGCTTGGAGGAGTGCAGCTTTAAACGGCTGACAGGTAACAATTACACACTTAAATAGAAGTTGGAGGTAACATTGAACAGGACGGTAAATACTAATGAGCTCGAAGCTAAAAAACAGCTTGATATAATTAATGAGCTTAAAGAAAGATTTGATGACGAATTCAGAAGGACAGGCATAAGAAAGACATATCACATTGTAACCTTTGGATGCCAGATGAACAGCAGGGATTCGGAGAAAATATCGGGAATACTCAAGCAGATTGGCTATGTCGAGACGGATACCGAGGATGCCGATTTTTTGCTTTACAATACATGCACTGTCAGGGAAAATGCCAATAACCGCGTATACGGCCGGCTTGGCCATGCGGGCACGATAAAGAAGGGAAGACCGGGCATGCTGATTGCATTGTGCGGCTGCATGATGCAGGAGCCTACAGCTGTAGAAAAGATAAAAAGGCAGTTCCCGTTTGTTGATATCATATTCGGAACCCATAATATTTTCAAGCTGGCGGAGCTTATCAAGATCCGCCTTGAGAATGAAGAAAAGAGCAACAGGCAGGAAGAGCATATGGTTATTGATATCTGGAAGGGTACCGACCTGATTGTTGAAAACCTGCCGAATGACAGGAAATATCCGTTCAAAGCCGGTGTAAACATAATTTACGGATGCAATAACTTCTGCAGCTATTGTATAGTCCCCTATGTCCGGGGCAGGGAAAGAAGCCGAAATATGGATGATATTCTCGATGAAATCACCTGCCTTGCCAATGACGGTGTTAAGGAGGTTATGCTTCTTGGCCAGAACGTAAATTCCTACGGTAAGGACCTGGACCCGCCAAAGAGCTTCGCAAAGCTGCTGCTTGAGGTTGAAAAGATAGACGGTATTGAAAGAATCCGCTTTATGACATCCCATCCGAAGGATTTGTCTCAGGAGCTTATTGACGTGATGGGGGCCTCGAAAAAGCTCTGCAATCACCTGCACCTGCCGCTGCAGTCCGGAAGCACAAGACTGTTAAAAATTATGAACAGAAAATATACAAAGGAATACTACCTGGATCTTGTTTCAAGAATAAGGCGGGCTGTTCCGGACATAGCCCTGACAACGGATATTATTGTCGGCTTCCCGGGAGAAACGGAAGAGGACTTTTTGGAAACCATAGACGTGGTAAAGAAGGTAGGCTTTGACAACGCATTTACATTCCTGTATTCAAAGCGAACAGGAACCCCTGCGGCCGCCATGCCCGACCAGGTGGAGGAAAGCGTGGCCAGGGAACGCTTTGACAGGCTGCTTGAGGTTGTTCAGGAATCGGCCTTAAGAAGATCCAAAAGATATGAGAATACCGTGCAGAGAGTTTTGGTTGAGGAAGTCAATGAACAGAATAATAATTTACTCACGGGCCGTCTGGGCAGTAACATGCTTGTACATTTTGAAGGGGATTCTTCACTTGTCGGATCAATAATTCCTGTATATTTAAAGGAGAGCAAAGGGTTCTATTATATAGGAACGCGGGTATAGTTAAAGATTTTATAATGTTTTTGACGATTATGGAATGAATAAAATAACAAAGTATTTTAAAATTATACATTGACCGAAAAGGGCCTGCATTTCGCGAAGTTAAAAAAATCCTGCCCTATACTTGACAGATTATTAATTACGGTTTAAAATTTAAATGTTGTATTATTAATCACAAATGAGATTCAGATATATAGCAATCATTTAAGCAAGTGCGAAAATTGCCGTATAACTTGCTTAAATGTCATATTATGAACCATTTGTAATTGTACAATGAAAACTAAATAAGGAGGTGCTCCTGTGCCATTTGAAGTTGTAATTGCTGTTGTAATTACCTTCGTGATAGTAGCTCCTCTTGCTTGGAAATTCGCAATTGCTTATCGTATAAAGGTATACGAGGCAAAGATAGGAACAGCTGAAGAGAAAGCAAGAGAAATCATAGATGAGGCTCTGAAAACAGCTGAAACGAAGAAGAGGGAAGCACTGCTCGAAGCAAAGGAAGAATCCTTAAGGGCTAAGAATGAATTCGAGCGGGAAACAAAAGAACGAAGAGCAGAATTACAACGCTATGAAAAGCGGGTACTAGCAAAGGAAGAGGCCCTGGATCGTAAAACCGAGGCACTGGAAAAGAAGGAAGCCAAGCTTGCTGTAAAGGAAGCGGAACTCGACAAGATGAAGCAAGAGGTCGAAGTATTCCACGAAAAGCAATTACAGGAGCTGGAAAAAATCTCCGGACTTACCTCCGAACAAGCTAAGGAATATCTTTTAAAGACTGTTGAAGAAGACGTAAAACATGAAGTTGCTGTTCTCATTAAGGACTTAGAGAGTAAAGCAAAGGAAGAAGCTGATAAAAAGGCCAAGGAGTTAATTGTAACAGCCATACAACGTTGTTCCGCAGATCATGTGGCTGAAGCAACAATATCTGTCGTACAGCTTCCCAATGATGAAATGAAGGGAAGAATAATTGGCAGAGAGGGACGCAACATACGGACCTTGGAAACCTTGACAGGTGTTGATTTGATCATAGATGACACGCCTGAAGCGGTTATTTTATCAGCGTTTGATCCAATCAGAAGGGAAGTCGCAAGAATTGCGCTTGAAAAACTGATTATTGACGGAAGAATTCATCCCGCAAGAATCGAAGAGATGGTTGAAAAGGCTCAAAAAGAAGTCGACGCAATGATCAGGGAAGCCGGTGAGGCTGCCACACTTGAAGTTGGTGTTCACGGAATTCATCCTGAGCTCGTCAAGCTTCTGGGCAAGATGAAGTTCAGGACAAGCTACGGACAGAATGCACTCAAGCATTCGATAGAAGTGGCGATTTTATCAGGCTTGCTAGCCAGTGAAATAGGAGTTGATGTAAGACTTGCCAAACGTGCCGGACTGCTGCATGATATAGGAAAAGCCGTAGACCATGAGGTTGAAGGAACCCATGTGCAGATAGGCATAGAGCTCTGCAAAAAGTACAAGGAATCGCCTGTAGTGATTAATGCTATAGCAGCTCACCACGGAGATGAAGAATTCCAGTCATTGATTGCATGTATTGTTCAAGCAGCCGATACTATTTCGGCGGCAAGACCTGGAGCTAGACGAGAGACCCTAGAAACATATACCAACAGGCTTAAGCAGTTAGAAGATATTACCAACAGCTTTAAAGGAGTAGAAAAATCCTACGCTATCCAAGCGGGTAGAGAAGTTCGGGTTATGGTAATACCGGAGCAGATCAGTGATGCAGATATGGTTTTATTAGCTCGTGATTTATCCAAGAAGATTGAAAACGAGTTAGAATATCCGGGTCAGATTAAGATTAATGTAATAAGAGAATCCAGAGTCACAGAATATGCTAAATAAAGTAAAAAAGAAAATAAGAGTGTTGATAATACTATCAACACTCTTTCTTTTTAGAAAAATATTATGCAAATTGCACAACGAGTCTTTCTGTGGCGGACAGATGATGGTCAGAGATAATATTTTTTTAAAATTTTTTGATATTTTTGTTGCAATTCAAAATGATATATATTAAAATGATACTCAAAATTCCGAGTTGGCAAAATATGAATAAGTAGGGATGGTGCATTATGGCATTGACGTTGTCAAAAAAAGCTATGGCGGTAAAGCCTTCATCAACATTATCAATCACGGCAAAGGCAAACGAGCTTAAAGCAAACGGGATTGACGTAGTAGGTTTCGGAGCAGGGGAGCCGGACTTCAGTACGCCGGAAAACATATGTGAAGCGGCAAAAAAGGCGATTGACAGCGGATTTACAAAATATACACCGGTACCCGGCACAATGGAGCTTCGCAAGGCAATATGCGAGAAGTTCAGGAAATTCAATAATCTTCATTATGAACCTGACCAGATTGTTGTAAGCAACGGCGGCAAGCATTCGTTAACAAATATATTCTCCGCCATTTTAAATCCCGGTGATGAAGTTATTATACCATCACCATACTGGCTGAGCTATCCGGAGATTGTCAGGCTGGCCGATGGTGTTCCGGTATACATAAGAGCTGACAAGTCGCAGAATTACAAGATCACCGCAAAGCAGCTTGAGGAAGCCTGCACGGAAAAGACAAAGGCATTGATACTTAACTCACCCGGCAACCCGACCGGCATGGTATATACCAGGGAAGAGTTGGAGGCTATAGCAAAGGTTGCGGTTGAGAAGGACTTCTATGTTGTATCCGACGAGATGTACGAGTATTTGGTTTATGGCGGGGAAACACACGTAAGCATTGCCTCCTTGAATGAAGAAATATATAAGCGTACCATAACCTGCAGCGGAGTATCCAAGAGCTATTCCATGACGGGATGGAGAATCGGATACACCGGCTCGACCAGGGAAATCGCAAAGCTAATGAGCAGTGTCCAGAGCCATCAGACCTCCAATCCGAATTCAATAGCGCAAAAAGCCGCATATGAAGCGCTTGTAGGACCCCAGGATTTCGTTGAGAGGATGAGGGATGAGTTCGAGAAGAGGCTTAATTACATGGTTGACCGTATAAACGCCATGAAGCATGTGTCAGTGCTTAAACCGAAGGGCGCGTTTTACACGTTCGTTGATGTGGGAGGTACTTTTGATAAATCCTATAAAGGCCAAAAGGTCGGAAACGTCGACAACCTGGCAAAGATACTGATTGAGGATTACAACGTCGCCGTGATACCGTGCAACGATTTCGGTTTTGACGATCACATACGCCTTTCATATGCCATATCGATGGAAGCCATCAAGAAAGGCCTGGACAGGATAGAGAAGTACCTCAATGATTTGGAATAAAAAAACGACAGGATAAACCGGTTAACGGTAGTATTTAAAATATTTTTTAAATACTACCTATTTTTATTGATTTGTGATATATTCAAATTAATGACAATGGGAAAGAGGTAATCATATGGCTTTATATGGAATTATCGGCGTCGGAAACATGGGTTCTGCCATTCTTAGGGCAGCCGCGGCCGCGTTCGGAAAGAATGAGGTTGCATATTATGACGCGTCGGAAAGCAAATGCCGTGAGATAAAAGAGGAGCTTGGCATAATGCCCGAGACAGACGCGGCGTCGGTTTTAAAAAACTGCAAGTATCCTGTCCTGGCGGTAAAACCGCAGCAAATGGCGGGACTGTTAAAGGAAATAAAACCTTTTGCCAATCAAAACCACATATTCATATCAATTGCCGCCGGGATAAGCATTCAGTCGATAAAATCCATTTTGGGAATCTCGACTAGAGTTGTAAGAGCCATGCCAAATACACCTGCCATGCTGTTTAGGGGAGCTACCGGCGTAAGCTTTTCAAAGGATGAATACAGCGATGAAGAGAAAAAGGAACTGGATACCTTCTTTAAATCATTCGGCATATATGAGATATTTGATGAAAGCCTTATGAATGCGGTGACTTGCGCCAGCGGAAGCTCACCGGCTTATGTTTATATGTTTATTGAAGCGTTGGCTGACAGTGTCGTAAGTCTCGGAATTCCGAGGGATAAGGCTTACAAGCTTGTATCCCAGGCTGTTTTGGGCGCGGCTGCCATGGTATTGGAAACCGGCAAACATCCCGGCGTGCTGAAAGACCAGGTGTGCTCACCAGGCGGGACAACCATAGCGGGCATTAAAGCGCTGGAGGAAGGCGGATTCCGCAATGCGGTCTTAAAGGCAACGGATGCCTGCTATAAGCGGGGGAATGAGATGTCATTAGACTGACAAGCAAGGTTTACACTTAAATATTCGGAGGCTAAAATAATGGACCACTACAGAAGAATCAAGAGAGAGCTTGCTTTAAAGGGAAAAATCATTGATTTCTACAAAGATACCATCATAGTTGATGATGAAAAGGAAGTAGTGTTTGATTTTATTGAGCATAAGGGCGCTTCCGCCATGATACCCGTTGACAAGGACGGAAGAATACTCATGGTACGGCAGTACAGGAATGCCATCGACAGGTACACGCTTGAGATACCTGCAGGCGGAAAAAATCCCGGTGAGGACAACCTGGCCTGCGCAATAAGGGAATGCGAAGAAGAAACGGGTTATAGACCCCATAATGTAAAGCATTTGATTGATGTTCATACCACTGTCGCGTTCAGCAACGAGCTGATAAAGATATACTACTCAACCGATTTGACTCCCTCAAAGCAGAATCTTGACGAGGACGAATTCATGGACGTAAAGCGCTGCACAATGGACGAGCTTGTATCAATGATTTATTCGGGGGAGATCACGGACGCCAAAACAATAGCTGGCCTTTTGGCATACAAGGAAAAAATCGAACAGGCTAAATAGCTTTGGCATGTTCTATTTTTCCAAACCCGTCATATCTTTCTATTGACAATACAAGCCGGACTCTCCGCTTGTTTGTCAATAATGATAGGGCGGGATGAAACCTTGAAAACGCTGAAAACCAAGCTGCAGGGCATGAGTATTCTTCAGATCTCATTTCTTCTTATGGCTGCGGGACTGATTGCGGGCATAATATCGGCAAACATGTTCCGGCCGTTCTATTACGAAAGAATGATAAGCTACCATAATTCGGTGTTTAGTGATATTGTAAGGGAAAACATTGATTACAAGGGATTGTTTATATATATACTGGGAAAAAACTTCCGCGAATTTATTGCATTTGCCCTGTTGTCCGTTACAATACTGGGAATACCTTATATAATATTTAAGATTATTGCGTTCGGATTCACAACGGGGTTTTTCATTTCGGCTGTCGCGGCGCAATACGGGTTTAAGGGCATCTTACTGGTTCTGGCTTATCAATTTCCCCATGGCATTATATACTTTCCTATAATAATTTTATGTATACACAGAGGCTTTGAAATCTGCAGATCGATATACTACGATTCCCGGGATTACATGGGATCAATCCGAAGGAATATTAAGGCATATTTGATTTTTTGCCTTTTTATCTCGGTTCTGCTGGCTGCAGGCAGCTTTTTGGAGGCGTACGCGGGCTCTTTTTTGCTGAAGAAGGTTCTGAGCTTAATAATATAGTGTGAAAGAATATAATCATTATAGGAGGTCCAAAATGAAACAGGAGATTGAGGAGTTTACGAAGTATCTTTCGGAAGTAAAGCAGGCGTCATCTAACACGATAAAGGCTTACCAAAATGATTTAAACAAGCTGGAGGCCTTCATGAAAAGGCAAGGGATAGAAAACGCATCAAAAATAACTGAGACAAGCCTCAACTCGTATATTCTTTCATTGGAAAAGGAAAATATGTCTCCTTCGACCGTTTCAAGACATATTGCCTCAATGAAGGCATTCCTGCTGTTTCTGATAAAGCAGGGACGCATCAAAGGAGATCCTTCCGAGCGGATAAAGCCGCCCAAAATTGTTAAGAAAGCGCCGCAGATTTTGGGTGAGGACAAGGTACTTCAGCTGCTAAATCAGCCTGATATTAATACGGTTAAAGGCATTCGCGACAAAGCCATGCTGGAGCTTCTTTATGCCACGGGCATCAAGGTGTCGGAGCTAATCAACTTAAGGCTATGGGATGTAAGCCTTACGGGAAGATACATAACCTGCGGAGAAAAAAATGAAAGGACCATACCCTTTGGAAGTGCCGCAAAGGAAGCGCTGGTGGCATACTTGAACATCCGCAGTGATATGTTTGACAAAAAGAACAGCATATACCTGTTTTTAAACAGCCATGGCGAAAAACTGAGCAGGCAGGGCTTTTGGAAGATACTTAAAGAATATTCGAAGAAGGTCGGCATAGAAGATATAAATCCGAATATGATACGCCATTCGTTTGCGGCCCATATGATTGAAAACGGGGCGGATATAGGAGTGGTTCAAAAATTCCTAGGACACACGGACATAAGCACAACCCAGCTTTATCTGGCCCACAACTATCAGAACAGCAGGGAGGTATATGCTAATACGCATCCTAGAGCCTAATAAATAAAACTGGAACTTTTGTTTCCATTTATTCAATAGAGCGGAAACTTAAGTTCCAGTTTTATTTATTCAAAAATGGGAACTTTCGTTCCCATTTTTTTATCTAAATCTTATCTATACATGCTCGGCGATGTAGTATATCAGCTTTTCAGATTCCTCCCATCCCAGGCAGGGATCGGTTATGGATTTGCCGTAAACATGGCCGGATACGTCCTGGTTTCCGCTTTCGATATAACTTTCTATCATTACGCCCTTGACCAGTTTTTCAATATCAGGGCTTATCTTCCTGCTGTGAAGAACCTCTTTGATTATCCTTGGCTGCTCCCAATATTTCTTGTCCGAATTGGCATGGTTTGCGTCTATTATGGCTGCGGGATTCATGAGGTTTCTTTCCTCGTACATATGAAGCAGCCTGCACAGGTCCTCATAATGGTAATTGGGAATGGACTGGCCGTGCTTGTTGACAGCGCCCCTGAGTATTGTGTGCGCCAGGGGATTTCCCGAAGTCTTTACCTCCCATTTCCTGTACAGGAATGTGTGGCTTTTCTGGGCTGCGACCACCGAATTAAGCATAACCGAAAGGTCACCGCTGGTCGGATTCTTCATGCCAGCGGGAATATCCATTCCGCTTACGGTCAGCCTGTGCTGCTGGTTTTCAACGGAGCGGGCGCCAACGGCAACGTAGGAGAGAACGTCCTCAACATATGGCCAGTTCTCCGGGTACAGCATTTCATCAGCAGCCGTAAGGCCCGATTCTGCTATGGCACGCAGGTGCATTTTCCTCATGGCGATTAATCCTTCCTGCAGGTCGGGCTCCTTCTCGGGATCCGGCTGATGGACAATCCCTTTATATCCTTCCCCGGTAGTCCTTGGTTTGTTGGTATAAACCCTCGGTACCAGTACCAGCTTGTCCTTTACCTTGTCCTGAACCTTAGCAAGCCTTGATATATAATCGCAAACCGCATCCTCATTATCCGCGGAGCATGGCCCAATGATAACAAGGAATTTATTGGATTTTCCCATAATAATATCTTTAATTTCCCTGTCTCTTTCCTTTTTCCTGATAACATCCTTTTGGGGCAAGGGATAAGCTTTCAGCAATTCGGATGGCGATATGACTTCCTTTATGAATTCAAAACTCATGTTAACCTCTCCCTTCAGAATTTGTATCATTTTATTATGTTTTTACCTGTTAGTCAATGCCATAATTATGAATAAATCATTTTTTATATTCTAATAATATCTAAAACATTGTCAAGGGCTTTACATATAAAATGGTTCCGACATAAAAAATGATTTCAATTGGACATAAAAACTGAAATTATTATATAATGTTGCCAAAGGTAAATAATACATGCCGCAATTGGAGTGATGAAGCATGAACATGTACGATCTGATTAATAAAAAAAAGAACAGGGGAGAGCTGACCAAGGAAGAGATTGAGTTTATTGTAAACGGGTATACAAAGGGAGAAATACCTGATTATCAGATGGCCGCTTTCCTGATGGCCGTTTGCATTAATAAAATGACCCATGAAGAAACGGCCAATCTGACGCTTGCCATGGCAAACAGCGGTGAGATGCTGGATTTGTCGCGGATTGAGGGTGTGAAGGTGGACAAGCACAGTACAGGCGGTGTAGGAGACAAGACATCCCTGGTCATTGGCCCCATGGTTGCAGCCCTTGGCATACCGGTCGCCAAGATGTCAGGAAGGGGGCTTGGGCATACCGGGGGGACCATTGACAAGCTTGAAAGCTTTCCGGGGTTTTCAACGAGCCTGTCAACGGAGAAGTTCATTGAAAATGTCAACAGGATAAAGATCGCTATTGTCGGACAAACGGCCAATCTTGCCCCGGCGGACAAGAAAATATACGCCTTGAGGGATGTTACGGCCACAGTTGACAATATATCGCTCATCGCTTCCAGTATTATGAGCAAGAAGCTGGCTTCCGGTGCTGATGTAATTGTTCTTGATGTAAAAACCGGAAGCGGCGCATTCATGAAAAGCTATGAAGATTCCTTGTCACTTGCAAGGGAAATGGTCCAGATCGGGACCCTGGCAGGAAAGCCCACATATGCGGTAATTACCGATATGAACCAGCCGCTTGGAAGGGCTGTCGGCAATGCCCTTGAAGTGAAGGAAGCGATTGAGACACTTAACGGGCAGGGACCCGAGGACCTGCTGGAGGTAAGCCTTGCCCTGGCTTCATATATGCTTTTAGGCGCGGGCAGGGTAAAGTCGGCGGATGAGGGAAGAAAGCTTCTTGTTGAGACAATCAATAACAGGACGGCCCTGGAAAAGATGGCGGAATTTATAAGCGCCCAGGGCGGAAACGCCGATTTTGTGTACAATCCGAACCTGCTTAAGACCGCATCAATAAAGTACGACGTAAAATCACCGGCGGACGGGTATGTGAGTGAAATAAAGACCGATGAGGTTGGCATGGCGTCCCTTCTTTTGGGCGGCGGACGCATTACCAAGGACAGCAGGATAGACTTGAGTGTCGGTATCATTATCCATAAGAAGCTGGGAGACAAGGTATCGAAGGGTGAGACCCTTGCCACCCTTTATGCCAATGATGATGAGAAAAGGAAGGAAGCAAAGGAAAGGCTTCTTAACGCTTACACGATAAGCAAAAGTAAGGCTAAGAAGCCGCCCTATGTATACAGTATTATTACAAAGGACGTAATACTGAACCTGGGTTAAATATTATGCCGCCGCATCATAGAATATAGCATAGATTATGATGCGGCGGAGTTTTTCATGTTCGGGCATAAAAACAGGTGCTGTAGGTCCAATAGATTTATCAAATTAGTTATTATCGTTATAATAGCCGTATTAATTATATTTACCCTGTATCGAAACTCCGGCTTGTTCTATCGGAAGGGTATAATTCTACCTTTCAGCCTTCATCTTAACAGGCAGGAATTATACATGACCCCGGGAGAGGAGTTTCGGTTATTTGTATATGGAATCAATAAAAGGGTTTCATTTTATTCGACGAATTTCCGCGTGGCCGGAGTTGATTTTACAGGCAGGGTATATGCACACCGTACAGGCAGGGCTGTCATTGTTGCAAAGGTTGGCAATAAGAAGCTGAAATGCAGGGTAAAAGTGATAGAACTTAATAAACGCAAGCTTTACCTGAAAACGGGAGATACTTTCCGATTAAGGGTAAAGGGGCCTGTATGGAATGCCGCTTATAAAAGCAGCAATCCAAAGGTTGCAACGGTCAGCAGTTTCGGCAGGATAAAGGCAAAAAGGCCCGGGAAAACGACAATAACGGTTAAGGTCAAGGGCAAGAGCTTAAAATGCCAGGTAATAGTAAGATAAAGATTTTAAGACAAATATATCCATGGATTGGTCTAAAAACGTAAGGCATGGATTAAAATATAATAAAGTTATTGTCGGAGTTATAGATGAAGAAATCAGCCGTTTTTCTATTATTCTTAATCATAGCTTTTTTAATGCCTTATGTCGTTATATCCGCGAGGGTCGGTGAAAAAGTACCAGATACGGAGGATGTCATTGCCGTAACCGCGTTAACCGATGGGAAGCTTGACCTAGTTTCACCCTCGGCAGTCCTGATTGAAGGCTCCACAGGCACTGTAATATTTGAAAAAAACAAGGATGAAAGGCTGAAGCCGGCAAGCGTCACCAAGGTCATGACACTGTTATTGATATTTGAAGCCTTGGAAGAAGGCAGGATAAAGCTAATGGACGATGTGACAATATCTGAATATGCCGCGTCCATGGGCGGTTCACAGGTATACCTGGAGCCTTACGAGGTCCAAAACGTAGACACCCTGATAAAATGCATAAGCATAGCAAGCGCCAATGACGCGTCGGTGGCTATGGCTGAGCATATTGCGGGCTCCCACGAGGAGTTTGTGGCCAGGATGAATGAAAAGGCAAAAGAGCTGGGCATGAATAATACCAATTTTGTTAACTGCACAGGCCTTGATGCCGACAATCATTATACCACCGCATACGATATAGCCTTAATGTCAAGGGAGCTTATAATGAAATATCCCCAGGTAAGCAATTACTGTACCGTATGGATGGATAAGTTCGTGCATAACACCAAAAAGGGAAGAATTGAATTCGATCTTACCAATACAAACAAGCTTATAAAATCTTATAAAGGCATTACAGGGCTTAAAACAGGCTCGACCAGCGCGGCGAAATATTGCCTGTCCGCTACCGCAAGGCGCGGAAGCATGGACCTTATTGCGGTAATTATGGCTGCGCCGGACACAAAGACCAGGTTCATGGAGGCCGCCAAGCTCCTGAATTACGGCTTTGCCAACTACTCGTTATATGTGGATGATCATACGGATGTAACCCTTGAGCCAGTAAGGGTAACAAAGGGCAAATCCGATTATGTCTTCGGGGATATAAAAGATAAATTCTCTTTCCTTTGCTCCAAGGGAATGGATCCGAATAATATCAGGAAAGAAATCAGCATGTTCGAAAAGGTTTCAGCCCCTGTTGCAGCCGGTGATAAAATCGGGGAAATCGTATATTACTTCGGCAATGAAAAAATCGGAAGCATTGACATACTGGCAAAGCAAGATGTCGACAAGGCTGGGTATACAGACAATTTCATAAAGGCTATTAGGAAATTCTTCCTGGCTTACAGATGATAACTATGAGTATATGCAATTGTCATATCTTTGTTGACACTGAAAAAAGATAAAGTTATATTATAAAAGATGGATATGCATTCCTGATAATTTGACATTTGACCGAAAGGAGACGGCATGCCGTATATTTTGATTATTCCCGGTTTGATAATACTGTTCTTCATCTGGTCGTACATTGAACACAAAATCCTTGTCGTATCAGAATATACCGTACAGTCGGAAGCAGTCGGCAAGGATTTATGCGGCCTCACATTTGCGGTTGTTGCCGATCTTCATAACGCTTCCTTCGGGAAAAATGGCGCCGGGCTGGTTGAAAAGATATTGGCTCAAAAACCGGAGTTTGTTATAATAGCGGGGGACATGATCAACAAGAGAAAGCACTGTTATCCCGCAAAGGCCCTGGATTTTATAAGGGAAATTTCTGAGCATTATCCGGTGTATTATGCCTTGGGCAACCATGAACAGTACTTTGAGGAGTTAAAAGATATTATATATGATGACGATTTCATACAGGATGAAAAAAATGCGCGCCTGGTGCGCTTTTATGAAGAATGGGTTGCTTACAAGGACGAGTTGAAAAAACTCGGAGTTTACCTGTTAGACAACTGTAGTATGGAGCTGATGTATAAAGAAAGCAGGCTCGCAATAACAGGGCTGTCCCTGGGCAGCGGGTACTATGACAGAAAAAACAGGCAAAGGCCGGATAAGGACACGATTGCAAGCCTTGCAGGGAACAGGAGCAGGGAAGGCTTTCAGATTCTGATTGCCCATAATCCGCTGTTTTTTCCCGAATATGTATCCTGGGGAGCGGATTTAGTGTTGTCCGGACATATGCACGGCGGGCTTGTCCGGCTGCCGATTATTGGCGGCATAATATCGCCGCTGTTCAGACTGTTTCCGAAGTATGATGCCGGACTGTTTAATGAGAACGGACACTTCATGATAATTTCAAGAGGCTTGGGAAGCCATTCGAATATGCCGAGATTCCTTAATCCGCCCGAGCTTGTGACGGTTAAGCTGCTTGGCAGATGATTTTGAAAGGGGTATTATGAGTATACGGGTTAAGCTTGAAGCATTTGAAGGCCCCCTGGACCTGCTGCTTCATTTGATTGACAAGAATAAAATCAATATATATGATATACCAATTGCGGAGATTACAGACCAGTACTTGGAGTACATAAAGCAGATGGAAGAAAAGAATCTCGAGATAATGAGCGAGTTCCTCGTCATGGCCGCCACTCTGATTAACATTAAGTCCAGGATGCTACTTCCTGCGGCTGACAGCGAGGATGAACAGGAGGAGGATCCAAGGCAGGAACTGGTGGACAAGCTCCTGGAATACAAGATGTTCAAATATGTTTCCGAGCAGCTCAAGGACAAGCAGGAGGACGCATCGAAGATTCTTTTCAAGCCGCCCACAATACCAAAGGAAATTGCCGATTTCAAGGAAGAGATAGATGTAAGCGAACTGATTGGAGATTTGACACTGGAAAAGCTGCATGAGATATTTTCATCACTGGTAAAGCGCCAATCTGAAAAGATTGACCCCATCCGCAGCAAATTCGGAAAAATTGAAAAGGAAGAAATCAGCCTGGCGGACAAGTTTATTCAGATACAGGAATACGGGCTGAAAAACCGGGTTTTTTATTTCAGGAACCTTTTGGAGCAGCAGACCACAAGAATGGAGATTATAGTTACTTTCCTCGGAATATTGGAGCTTATTAGGCTCGGACGTATAATGATTGAGCAGGAGAGAATGTTTGATGATATAAAGATAACATTCTTGGCTTCGGACATAATTACAATGGAGGAGGCAGGATTTTAGTGGATTTAAAGCTAGCGGAAGCACGGATAGAAGCCATACTGTTTACAATGGGCGAAGCGGTTGAGCTTGAGCGGCTTGCCCAGGCTATAGACCACGATGAGGAAACCACCAGGAAGATCATCAGAAATATGATGGACAAGTACGATGATGTCAGCAGGGGAATACAGATAATTGAGCTGGACGGTTCGTACCAGTTGTGCACAAAGGCGTCCATGTACGAATCGATTATAAAGATAACGCATATTCCAAAGAAGCATGTGCTGACGGACGTACTTCTCGAAACCCTGTCAATCATCGCCTACAAGCAGCCTATAACAAGGCTTCAGATCGAGGAAATACGCGGGGTAAAATCCGACCATGCCATAAACAAGCTGTTAGAATACAACCTTATATGCGAGCTGGGCAGGCTGGACGCGCCCGGCAGGCCGATCTTGTTCGGAACAACGGAAGAGTTCCTGCGATGCTTCGGGCTTAAGTCCCTGGACATGCTGCCTGCTGTAAATCCCGAAAAGCTAGAGGATTTCAAGCTCCAGGCGGAAGAAGAGGCCGAGCAGCTAACGCTGGACATATAAAGAATTAAAAGATAATATATACGAACGGGTTATTAAATAAAAAAATAAAACCGGTTCATAGCCATATTAGCAAGACCGATACATAAGAATAATGTAAATCAAATATAAAAGCATAAAATAAAAAGCATAAAAATGATATGCAAATCTGACATATAAAAACAGACCGGCTGCCCAATAGTATGGAGCCGGTCTTTTCTGCTTTATTCATCTCCAACGGAATCATTAGGCTTGTACCACGGAACAAGCCCTTTTTCCACGGCTTCATCGAAGGGCAGTATCTCAGGGGGCTTTCCCCCGTAATGGTCATAAAAGCTTTGAGGATAAAGCCTTTCACTGCTTTTCTTTTTCTTAAAGACCGAGGTGTCCACGGTTGAATCCTCACCTTCACGCACCTTGCGCGCAACAATAACAAGCCTGTAGTTTGGAAGCTCATATGAACAGGTGGAAAGGGTAAGAATTTGATCATTCTCGTTTATGTCCACCGAATCCATGTAATAGAACGAGCGCAGCCTGGTCTGATATATAAACTCGATAAAATCCTTGTCGGATTTGAATTCTGCGGTTGTAAAGGGAAAGAAATCTCCTTTGTCGTTATTTCCGGGAGTTATGTATACGGCAAATATCTTCCATAGGGCTTCCTCATAAATTGTGTCAAACCTTATAATGGGATGCTCTTTAAGGAATTTGATATCATCCTTGTATTCCAGCAGGTAGTGGAACATGTTGTCCGAGGAAGTCATGTTGTGGCCGTGAATAATCAGGTTCTTTGAATTATTTTCAACCGAGGACGCAACATCAAGGAAAATGCTTCCCGCTTTTAAATAATCCTTGGTAGCCCAGTTCCTTGAAAGATAAAAGTCCGGATCCGATTTGTCGGGGGATTGGACAACGACATAGTCCACCTTTGTGTCTATCTTGCCGGTTTTTATATTGGTAATACGAATCCAGCCCTTTACATCCTCATTTACTTCAAGAAGCTTTGAGAACTTTTTCAGCCTTCCCTTATCATCACGGTTGGGATCCGGTGTGGAAGCGGGTGCGCCGCTATCAGGCCCGGTTTGACCATTATTCGTTCCGTATGGATCATTCCCGGTGTCATATCCCGGATTCATATTATCGCCCGAACCGTTTTTGCCGGGAATACTGCCATCACTCGAATCCGAATGATCGGATATGTCCATGGTTTCAGCTTCGCCGTAGCCGTACAGCTCCCTGGCCTTTTCAAGGCTTTTTCTTAAAAGGTATGGCTGTACGGCAACCTCGTTTATGAAAAGCCCCAGGAAAATAAAAAATGCAATCGTAAATATAGCCCTCAAGATGCGGCGAACATGCTTGTTGCCGGTTATTATCCTTATGATCTTGATTTCATTTATCTTATCCGTTATTTTTTTTATGCCGTCGGCAAGCTTGGACATGGCACAGCCCTTTCTGAGTGTACTGATGTATCATAATTATACCTCTTAGGAATAAGTCAGTAAAGGAACAAATAAATTAATATAAAAACGGATAAGGTATGATTTTATTGTATGGTATAAGGAAGAGGCTGAACAGGTATTTTTTTATGTGCCTTGGGCTTCTTGCAGCCTTCACCAGCTTTAGTTGTGTAAATACCGGCAGTTTTTATAATGAAAAATATGGTTCGTATTATAATGCCGGCGGTGAGAATAAAGATTCGAATAATGACCTGGATAACCTGATTGAAAAAATGAAAGAAGAAAATGATGATTCGGAAACGCATTCTCCGCCGAAAATTAAGCTTAGTGCCTTGTCGGCGCTGCTTATGGACGCGGAAAACAACCGGGTGCTATATGAATATAATGGTTACCAGGAAATGCCCATGGCCAGTACGACTAAAATCATGACCTGCATAATCGCGCTTGAAAAAGGCAATCTTGAGGATGTGGTGACGGTTTCGTACTATGCATCACAAATGCCTGACGTTCAGCTGAACGTCAGTGAAGGGGAGCAGTATTACCTTAAGGATCTGCTTTATTCGCTGATGCTTGAAAGCCATAACGACACCGCGGTCGCCATAGCGGAGCATGTGGGCGGAACGGTGGAAGGCTTTGCCACAATGATGAATGACAAAGCCAGGTCGCTGGGCTGCCACAATACTAATTTCGTTACACCCAATGGCCTGGATGCGGAAGGCCATTATACGACTGCAAGGGATTTAGCTGTTATAACTTCTTATGCAATCCGAAACAAAGCTTTTTTAGAAATAACAAACACCGCATCACATCAGTTTTCCGAGATAAAAAGCGGAAGGCGTTTTTCCGTGTCAAACAAGAACAAGTTCCTGTACATGATGGACGGTGCCATAGGAGTTAAAACAGGTTTTACCGGGAAAGCGGGATATTGCTTTGTAGGCGCGCTTAAAAGGCCTGACAGGACATTAATATCCGTAGTCCTGGGCTGTGGATGGCCGCCGAAGAAAAACCTTAAATGGACCGATACGGTTCGTTTGATGACGTATGGCGTTGATAATTATGAGAAGAAGCAAATATTCGAGAAAAAAGAGTTTCCCCCCGTTTATGTAAAGAACGGCCAGACAAGTCATGTGAACCTTACTGTCGAAGGGGATTTGAGTATTTTGCTGCGCAAGGACGAAAAAGTAAAGGTTGAATATGATGTTCCTGATATGCTTTATGCCCCGGTGGACGAAGGAATGACGGTCGGTTCGGCCAGGTATTATATAGACGGCAGGCTTTATACCGAGCTTCCCGTCCGTACAACCGCAGGCAGCAAAAAAATAGACTTAAAATTCTGCTTCATGCGAATATTAAGATTATGGGGCATGGAGCTTTCTGAAAGCCTGATAAGGTGATTTAAATCACTGCAATTTTGTCATATCAATTATATGGTTGATGTGTATTTAGTAATTTGGTATAAATAAAGCAGGAGAAACCAAAAGAAAAAATGAAAAACGGGGTGAAATAATGGGAAAGAAAATTACGGACAAGGTTACCTGGGTCGGCAAGGTGGATTGGGAACTGACATACTTTCATGGACATGAATATTCGACTTTTAAGGGGTCATCCTATAATTCCTATTTAATCAGGGATGAAAAGACCGTGTTGATTGATACGGTCTGGCTGCCATATGACAAGGAGTTTGTTAACAATTTAAAGAGGGAAACCGACTTAAAACAAATTGACTATATTATATGCAACCACAGCGAAGTGGACCACAGCGGCGCTCTTGAAGAGCTGATGAGAGAAATACCGGACACACCCATTTACTGTACGGCAAACGGGGCGAAAATTTTAAAAGGCCATTATCACAAGGATTGGAACTTTGTAACGGTAAAGACGGGAGATACTCTTGATATCGGGAGCTCAAAGCTCACATTCATTGAAGCCCCCATGCTTCATTGGCCCGATTCAATGATGACTTATATGTCGGGAGATAACATACTGTTCAGCAACGATGCGTTTGGCCAGCATTATGCTACGGAATCCCTTTTTAATGACAGGGCAGACAACTGTGAGCTTTTTGACCAGGCTATCAAGTATTATGCCAACATTCTCACTCCCTTCAGCCGGTTTGTGACAAAGAAAATAGAGGAAGTGCTGAGCTTTAATTTGCCCGTAAATATGATTTGTACAAGCCATGGCGTCATATGGAAGGACAATCCCGTACAGATAATAGAAAAATACCTTGAATGGGCTGATGACTATCGGGAAAACCGGATAACCGTCATATACGATACTATGTGGGAATCGACAAGAAAAATGGCGGAAGCGATGGCGAAGGGAATTTCAGGTGCGGATCCTTCCGTCACGGTAAAGGTCATTAACGCATCAAAAGAGGACAAGAATGATATCATAACGGATATTTTCAGGTCGAAAGCAATACTTGTAGGCTCACCAACCATAAATAACAACCTGTCCCATGCCATAGGGGGCCTGCTCGAAATGGTCAAGGGGCTTAAGTTCAAGAATAAAAAGGCTGCAGCCTTCGGCAGTTACGGCTGGAGCGGCGAATCGGTCAAGCTGCTGAATGAAAGGCTTCGAAGTGCGGGCTTTGAACTGGTAAATGACGGCATAAGAAGCTTGTGGGTTCCCGATGAGGATGAAGAAGAAAGGCTGATAAACTTCGGTAGGGATTTCGCGGAAGCGTTAAAATAATGGATTTTAAGGACTAAATATAAGCGGCATATGCAAACGGCGGTAAACTTGATTTTGCATATGCCGGTTATTTTATACTTGATTATTTATAATATTCAAAGTATTATTATAAATGTTCCAGAAATGCATAACTGATGGAGGTTTGTGACATGAGCAAGAAAAAATCAAAAAGCAAGCATACCAAGACTGAAATGAAGAAAAGCACAAAAGCTGTATTATACCTGGCTGCGGTTGTTGCCATACTTGCGACAATTATACTGATTATTGCCGAAAACACCGAAAAACGCATAATGGTAAGGAACAGCTCGGACATAAAGCTGGAATATGTAAAGGCATATTTTGTTGACAGCGAAGGACCTGTATCGGATGACGAGATGGTGTTTGAAAATCTTTCAAAAGGAGAGAAATCCAAGCTGTTGCTGGATAAGATAGATTTGGCATACCGACAGGCTAATCTTGAGATAAGATTTAAATTCGAGGGATATGACGAGCTATTTGTTGATGCGGGATATTTCAACGATATTTTCAAGGGATCAATATCGGTTGACTTTGAAAACCTGAATGAAGGCAAGGTATTGCTCAAAGTAAAGGCTAATACCGGAGTGCTTCCTTCACCCAACATAAGCTGTGACGAAGAGCATGTAGTTAATCTTGCGGAAGGATATGTCGAGGAATAGCCTGGATTAAATGTAACCATGGAATAACAGGATAAAGGAGTGTTTTATGATTAAGCTGTATGATAAAGGAGTATACCTGGTAAATAACCGCGATATAATTGAGGATTCGCCCGGTGCCGTTCTTGAGGCTTCGCAGAAAACCGGCCTTAATATTGACAAGGAAAAGGCGAAAAGCGGCACAATGGCATATAAAATACTTGGCAGCCACAACATTTCGGGCAGCATGTCGAAGCTTAAAATCAAGTTTGACAAGCTGATATCCCATGACATAACTTATGTTGGAATAATCCAGACGGCAAGGGCCAGCGGGCTTGAAAAGTTTCCGGTGCCCTATGTCCTTACGAACTGCCATAACAGCCTGTGTGCGGTAGGAGGCACCATCAACGAGGATGACCACATGTTTGGTCTTACAAGCGCCAAAAGATACGGCGGGATATACGTTCCGGCCCACCAGGCGGTCATTCACCAGTATGCCCGTGAGGTGCTTGCCGAAGTCGGAGGCATGATACTTGGTTCAGACAGCCATACACGCTATGGCGCCCTGGGAACCATGGGTGTCGGTGAAGGAGGCCCGGAGATCGTAAAGCAGCTGCTTGAAAGAACCTATGATATCCCTATGCCGGAGGTTATCGCCGTCTATTTGACAGGCTCACCCCGCAAGGGTGTAGGCCCTCAGGATATCGCCCTGGCTATAATTAAGGCGGTATTCAAAAACGGATATGTTAATAACAAGGTCATGGAATTTGTCGGTGACGGCATAAGGAACTTAAGCATCGATTACAGGATAGGAATAGATGTAATGACCACCGAGACCACCTGCCTGTCATCTGTTTGGGTTACGGATGACGAGGTTAAAGAGTTCTACAGGATACATAAGCGCGAGAGCGCATTTAAGTACCTGCAGCCCGAACCGGTGGCATATTATGACGGAATGGTTTATGTGGACCTGTCCCGGATTAAACCCATGATAGCCATGCCGTTCCATCCGAGCAACGCTTACACGATTGATGAGCTTAACGCAAACCTGTACGATATTCTTGATGAGGTTGAAAAGAACGCGCAGGCTCTTCTTGGCGGAAAAGTCAAATACACGCTTAAGGACAAGATCAGAAACGGCAGGCTTTACGTTGAGCAGGGAACAATAGCGGGATGTGCAGGCGGCAGCTTTGAGAACATATGTGATGCCGCTGACATTTTGAACGGAAGGACAATTGGAACCGGTGAGTTTTCATTAAGTGTATATCCCGCAAGCCAGCCGATACTTATGGAGCTTGTCAATAACGGAACCATATCAAGGCTTATTGCGTCCGGCGTCACCATACGTACCGCTTTCTGCGGACCGTGCTTCGGAGCGGGAGACACGCCCGCAAACAATGCCTTAAGCATCAGGCATACGACCAGGAACTTCCCTAACAGGGAGGGCTCGAAGATAACCAACGGCCAAATCGCATCGGTTGCCTTGATGGATGCCCGGTCGATTGCCGCCACTGCTGTAAACCAGGGTTACCTGACATCGGCGGAGGATATCGATGTTGATTTTGGCAAGCCAAAGTATTTCTACGACAGTAGAATATATGAAAACAGGGTATATGACGGAGCGCTCAAACCCGATCCTACCGTAGAATTGAGAAGAGGCCCCGGAATTGCGGACTGGCCGAAGATGCCCGAGCTTTCGGACGATTTGATTCTTAAGGTGGTGTCCGTAATAATGGATCCTGTAACAACCACGGACGAGCTTATACCGTCGGGCGAAACCTCATCATACCGTTCCAATCCCCTGGCCCTTGCCGAATACACATTGTACAGGAAGGATCCGGGATATGTAGGCGCCGCCAAGGTAGTTCAAAAAGCCGAAAAAGCAAGGCTGGCCGGTGAAGATGTAACAACCGCATTACCCGAGCTTGAAAAGATATATGATGAAATACGCGGCAAATTTGCCATCGATATAAGGAACACCCAGATAGGAAGCACCATATACGCCGTAAAACCCGGTGACGGGTCGGCCAGGGAGCAGGCCGCAAGCTGCCAGAAGGTCCTGGGCGGACTGGCCAATATAGCCAGGGAATATGCCACGAAACGCTACCGTTCAAACCTTATCAACTGGGGTATGCTGCCGTTCATCCTTGACGGGGAATTGCCTTTTGAGAAGAATGACTATGTATTTATCAAAGACATAAGAAAGGCTATTCAGAATAAGGAATCCCGGATAAAGGCCTATGTGGTGAACAAGGGAATGAAAGAATTTACCCTAACCCTGGGTGATCTTACGGATGATGAAAGGGACATAATATTAAAGGGCTGCTTGGTTAATTACTATGCGTCATAAAGATTAATGTCATATATATACAGCTGCGATATTGGGATTCTTCCGCCATTTTATCAGCAAGCAAATATACATCAGCCGTAAAGAAGCATACAAAGTCAATGAAGTATAAAGCGAGTATAGGACTTGAGTAATAATAAGAAGAAGCATGCAATTACACATTTGCATGCTTCGCTTTTTTCATTTTGTCATATGTTTTCCGCTCGTGATATTTTTGATTAATACCCATAAAGCGCCTGTATGTATACTCTTAGGGCCTCGTCCTTGTCAAGGGCTTGTCTTGCCATAACATTGGTGGTGTTGATAACCTCCTGGATGGCTTGATCTTGGTCCCGTTCATCATAATACTGTTTCAGCACATCATCCATTTCCGAATTATATATTTTCAGTTTTCCACCGCTGTCGGAAATCAGATAGAACTTGTCCATACGCGGCAGTGGGGTCTTTATATTGACATACTTGATTTCATAATAGACATAAACGATATAGGCATTCTCCTCGTAGCTTTTTATGAAATAGTATTCAAAATTCCGGATATCGTCAATAAACATGGTTTCCTTCTCCATCGAAGCAAGAGAAGGCAATCTGCCCGGATCGGTTGTAATGGTCTTCAATAAATCAAGGTCACAAGATATCCATGCGACATAATAGTCATAGAAGAATTTTTCAATCTCCGGATAGCCGTCATACTCAACTTCATATACCGGAAGCGGCGTAGGACTCGGTTCGGGAGTCGGCGTAGGTTCCGGTGTGGGTGAAGGCGACGGTGAGGGTATGGGGCTTGCTGACGGAGCAGGTGAAGCTTCCTGCGGGCCGGAACCGTCTTTACCAGTGGTTTCATTGGATGCCATATCCCGGTTACTGGAACCGGCCGGATCCGAACTGGGCAAACTGCCGATTTTAGCCGATGTTTCAATGGCATCGTTATTGTCCTTTTCAGGATACAAGGCGCCGATAAAGGTGGTCATGGCTCCGAAGCACATGCAGTATAATATTGTGATTACAACGGATTTTTTAATTTTTATGTTCATCTTTTCTCCCTGTTGGTATAAAATTAACCTACAGACCAATTTTAACTAATAATTATAAAAATTACAAGTTGAAATAAAAACCTTGTAACATTTTTGTAACATTTAATGACGCATTTCAATACTTGTGATATTCCCTGGCATATATTAGAATTATATTATGCCATCGATGGTCGTCAAAACCGGGGCAATGCCGGTATAATAGGCAGCATGCAAAAAGAAAACACATGACAAAGCGGGAGTGATTATATGGTTACAATAATTGACGGCAAAAAAATATCCACGGATATTAAGGACGAACTTAAGGAACAGGTAATAAAGCTTAAGGAAAAGAATATAGAGCCATGCCTGTGCGTAATCCAGGTTGGAAACGATCCGGCATCAACCATATATGTCAGGAACAAGAAAAAAGCCTGTGAATACGTCGGAATTAAATCAATAGCCTATGAGCTTGGCGAGGAGACAACCCAGGAACAGCTTATGGACCTGATTAACGAATTGAACAACCGTAAGGATGTGCATGGCATACTTGTTCAGCTGCCTTTACCCGGGCATATAGACGAGGAGAAGATTATCCGCGCCATATCGCCCGAGAAGGACGTGGACGGCTTCCATCCTGAAAGCGTAGGAAGATTAAGCATCGGTCAAAAGGGCTTTATTTCATGCACCCCTGCTGGTGTTATCCAGCTTCTTAAACGCTATGGCATTGAAATAGAAGGCAAGGAATGTGTCATTGTCGGAAGGAGCAACATAGTCGGTAAACCCATGGCAATGCTGATGTTAAGGGAAAATGCCACCGTAACCGTATGTCATTCCAGGACAAGAAACCTTCCTGAGATTACAAGCAGGGCGGACATACTTATAGTGGCCATGGGAAAACCCAGGTTTATAACAAAGGAATATGTCAAACCGGGCGCCGTAGTAATCGATGTAGGCATTCACAGGAATGAAAACAACAAGCTCTGCGGAGACGTGGATTATGATGATGTTATCGGGAAGGTCAGCGCCATTACACCGGTTCCCGGCGGTGTCGGGCCCATGACCATTGCCATGCTTATGTACAATTGCGTGGAAGCGGCAAAAAGCTGTGAATAACATCCTATAAATTCGTGCTTGTACAAGCTTCATTATACTGATAGAATATTTGTGCATAAAACTATAAATGGAGCTTGAACATGAATATATTTTTTATATCATTAGGCTGTGACAAGAACCTTGTCGACAGCGAAAACATGCTTGGCATCCTTCATGATAACGGATATACGATAACCGATTATGAAAACGATGCTGACATCATCATAATTAATACCTGCTGCTTCATTCATGACGCCAAAGAGGAAAGCATCGAGACTATTCTTGAAATGGCAAAGCATAAGGAAACCGGCAGGCTTAAGGCATTAATTGTTACCGGATGCCTGGCTGAACGTTATAAGGATGAAATCTTAAATGAAATCCCTGAAGTGGACGCGCTTTTAGGGACTTCCGCCATTTCAGAAATTATAAGTGTGATTGAAAAAGTCCTAAACGGCAATAAATATACATGCTTTACCGATATTAACAATCAGCCTGTCCTTAAATCAAAGAGAATCCTATCGACAGGAAGTTATTATTCATATTTGAAAATTGCCGAAGGATGCGACAAGCATTGTACTTACTGCATTATACCGAAGGTACGCGGAAACTTCAGAAGCCGGCCCATGGAGGAGCTGGTTGAAGAGGCTGCTTACCTTGCCGAAAACGGGGTAAAGGAATTGATACTAGTAGCGCAGGAAACAACCCTGTACGGCAGGGATTTATACGGCAGGAAGGCTTTGCCCGGTCTTCTTGACAAGCTCTGCGAAATTCCCGGCATTGAATGGATCCGTATATTATACTGTTATCCCGAGGAGATAACCGATGAGCTTATCGATACAATAAGCAGACAGCCGAAAATATGCAAATATCTTGACATGCCTATACAGCATTGCTCAGACAGGATATTAAAGCTGATGGGAAGAAAAACATCAAAGAAGGACATTGTAAACATAGTAAAAAAGCTTAGGGATAAAATTCCCGGCATAGCTTTAAGAACCACTTTAATAACGGGCTTCCCTACGGAAACGGACGAAGAGCATGAAGAGCTTTTGCGATTTATAGAAGAGGAAAGATTCGAAAGGCTCGGTGTATTTACATATTCGAAAGAGGAGGGTACGCCGGCGTCAAAGCTCAAGCCCCAAGTAACCGCAAAGGTAAAGAGGCAGAGACAAAAGGAGCTTATGAAGCTCCAGCAGACCATTGCTTTTGATATATCCGCTTCCCAGGTCGGCAGGATTCTCGACGTAATAATCGAGGGCAGAATTGCCGGCAAGGATAATGTATATGTGGGCAGAACATACATGGACGGGCCCAAGGTGGACGGGTACATTTTCATGGAATCCGATTCGGAGCTTATGTCCGGTGATATTATCAAGGTTAAGGTTACGGGAGCCAATTACTATGATTTAATTGGAGAAATCGTGGAAGGAAGTGCGAGAGAATGAATCTGCCAAACAAGCTGACAATAATCCGGGTGCTTATGATACCGCTGTACCTGGTATTCCTGCTGGTTGACGGTATCCCGTACGGCAAATATATAGCAGGAGTCATCTTTACCCTGGCGGCTGTTACGGATGCATTGGACGGATATATCGCAAGGAAAAACAATTTGATTACCAATTTCGGCAAGTTCATGGATCCTTTGGCGGACAAACTGCTGGTTTGTTCGGCATTGATCTGCTTTGTGGCGTCCCGTCAGGTACCGAGCTGGGTGGCAATAGTAATAATTGCAAGAGAGTTTATTGTCAGCGGCTTTCGCCTTGTTGCGTCGGATAACGGTGTTGTGCTTGCGGCAGGATGGTGGGGCAAGATAAAAACAAATGTGCAGATTGTAATGAGCGTAATGCTGACTGTAAACCTGGATATTAAGTTTATTAACATACTTGAGGTAATTTCGGTTTATCTTGCGTTGGCACTTACGGTTATATCCATGATGGATTACTTGATTAAGAATCACAGGCTTTTGCTGACTAAAAGCAATCATTAACGAAAGGACTGCCTGTTATGACGGTTGAACTTATCAGTGTAGGGACGGAATTATTATTAGGGAATATTATAAACACAAACGCTAATTACCTTTCAGTGGAATGTGCCAAGCTGGGGTTGTCAATGTATCACCAGGTTACCGTGGGAGACAATGAGGCAAGACTTTGTGAAGCCATAAAAACGGCTCTTGAACGTTCCGACATTGTAATCCTTACAGGAGGCCTCGGACCCACCTCCGATGATATTACAAAAGAAGCGGTGGCCAGGGTAATTGGCAGAAGGCTGGTAATGGACGAGCATTCACGGGAAAGAATACTAGACTATATGAACCGGATCATGGTTCAAAACAGGACGGTTCCGAAAGAACTGGCGAAAATAACGGAAAACAACTGGAAGCAAGCCTTAAAAGTCGAAGGCTCCATAGTGATAGATAATGAAAACGGCAGTGCGCCGGGATATATTATAGAGGACAATAATAAAATAATTTTTCTTCTGCCGGGACCGCCGGTTGAGATGATACCAATGTTTGAAGGCGGAATGCTTCCATACCTGAAAAAGCTGCAGGACAAGGTTTTTATATCCAGAATGGTAAAAATCTGCGGCATTGGTGAAAGCACCGCGGAAACAATGATTCTTGACCTTATTGAAAAGCAAGGGAATCCGACCATAGCGCCTTACGCCAAGGGAGGGGAAGTGCATTTCAGAATTACCGCGTCGGCTGACAATGAAGATGATGCCCTTAAACTTATTAATCCCATTCTTGATGAGATGTACTCACGATTCGGCATAAACATTTATTCGGTTGATGAAAAGGAAACCCTTGAGGAAGCGGTTGTAAAGCTGCTTAAAAAACACAATTTGACCATTGTAACGGCCGAATCATGCACAGGAGGCCTTTTGGCCGGAAAGATCGTAAATGTTCCCGGGGCCTCGGATGTATTAAAGGAAGGCTTGATTACTTACACCAACGAAGCAAAGATGAAATACCTGGGTGTAAAACCCGGAACCCTGGACGCGTATGGCGCTGTCAGTGAGCAGACCGCAAGGGAAATGGCCGAAGGGGCCTTAAGACAATCCGGATGTGACGTAAGCATAGCGGTTACGGGCGTGGCAGGACCCGGAGGAGGCACGCCTGAAAAGCCTGTCGGCCTGGTGTATATTGCCTGCGGCATATCGGACAAGGTATTTATAAGTGAAAGACATTTCAAGGGAAGCAGGGAAAAAGTCAGAGAATACAGTGTAACGGCAGCATTGGATCTAATTCGGAGAAGCATTATTGATGTATACGGATAATAACATAATTTCGTTGAAATAATACCATAGAAATGACACAGTTACAGTCTATTATGGTATTAATGGTTGATAGTGGATGCTTATCCTAAAGGAGGTTGTCATGAGACGCTGCTATAAAAGTTTGGCTCTGATATTTCTTCTTGTTGCGGCCTTGTCTTTTTCAGGATGCGGTAATATCAGGCTCAAAACCTTTAAGGATCCGGATGAAACCGGGGCTGATATAAAAGAAAATGAAGATAGTGATACCGATTCTGAGGATATAAATACTTTGGCGGAAAAAAACGACTCTGACGAAACCGGCAGCGATAACGGCGCACAGGATGACAAGCCTACGCCTACGGCAATACAGCCTCTTAACAACATTGAGCTGCTGATATATACGGTAAACAGCAACTCGGAGCTGGATCCGGTTACGGCATTGGTTCCTGCAGACACCAAGATTACACCGCAGTTGATTGTTGAAACTGTTGTGGATTCCATGGCCGACCGTTCTCTTGTAATAGGCATCGAAAGCGTTACAACAAAGGATGATGCTGTAATAATCAGCTTTTTTAAAGACCAGCCTCCATTGACTAATGTCGGCGCAGGCCTTGAAATAGCCATTCTCGATGCGTTGGCGCAGAGTATTACCGAGAATCTTGATGAGTATAACAAAATTATTTACCGTGTGGAAGGCGGACCGTATGCAAGCGGTCATATAGAACTGGGATTGGATGAGGTATATTTTGAGGATTAACAACGGAATAAGATTATCGGTAAAAACAAGGTAATTGCGATACTCATGCCGTATTCGTCAATTACCTTTAATTTATGCCGTATAATCAATTTGTATAAAATATAAAATTGTTTCAGAGGATAAATATATGAAGACGATTTATGTAATCGGGGGCGGAGCTTCCGGAATGATGGCGGCCATAACCGCGGCAAGATACGGCGGGCAGAAGGGCTGCAGGGTCATTTTGCTTGAAAAGAATGAAAAGCTTGGGAAAAAGCTTTATATAACCGGTAAGGGAAGATGTAATCTGACCAACGCCTGTGACAGGGATTCATTTTTCCAAAAAGTCATATCCAATCCCAAGTTCCTTTATGGTGCATATAACCAGTTCGACGCATATGATGCCATTGATTTCTTTGAAAAGCTTGGCCTTAAAACCAAAATTGAAAGAGGCAGCCGGGTATTCCCCCTGTCCGATAAATCCTCCGATGTGATATCCGTTCTTAAAAAAGAACTGGAACGGCTTAATGTGGATGTTAGATACAAGTGTGAAGCTGATGAAATAATTACTAAAGACGGAAGCTTTGACGGCATAAGGCTAAAAAGCGGCGAAATATTATGCGGAGACGCGGTAATAATAGCAACCGGCGGCTTGTCGTACCCGCTTACCGGCTCAACGGGAGACGGGTACAGGTTTGCAGAAAACGCCGGTCATACCGTTACGGAGCTGTCACCGTCGCTGGTCCCGTTATACGTTGCGGAGGAATATGTTAAGGATTTGATGGGACTTACCCTTAAGAACGTATCCATAAAGGTCAGGGCGGGACAAAAGTTAATATACGAGGATTTTGGCGAGCTGTTATTTACCCATTTCGGGTTAAGCGGTCCGGTTATATTAAGCGCCAGCAGGCATATAATTCCTTATATTAAAGGCGGCCGGGCAATTACTGTAAGCATAGATCTTAAGCCGGCCCTGGACGATAAACAGCTTGATGCAAGGATTCTCAAGGATTTCGAAAAGTTTAAGAATAAACAGTTCAAGAATTCTTTGAACCTGCTATTGCCAAATAAACTAATAGATGTTATTATTCCACTAAGTTCAATAAATTCGGAAAAACAAGTGAATTCTATCACGAAGGAAGAAAGGCAGAGACTAGTTCATTTGCTTAAGAATTTAACCTTTACAGTGACGGGGCTTGCACCGTACAGCCAGGCGGTTATAACAAAGGGCGGAGTTGACGTCAGGGAAGTCAATCCAGCCACGATGGAATCTAAGCTGGTAAAAAACCTGTATTTTGCCGGAGAGGTATTGGACCTGGACGCATTAACCGGAGGCTTTAATCTCCAGATAGCGTGGACCACCGGGTACCTGGCGGGAAAGTCCGCAGGAGAAAGAGAAATAAATAAATTTTAGTATCAAGATATATTACTATTTACTTCGGAGGCATATGATGAAGCATTACAGTATAGCGATTGACGGACCGGCCGGGGCGGGAAAAAGCACCGTGGCGAAAAGAATTGCAAAACGCCTGAATTTCATCTATGTGGATACCGGCGCAATGTACAGGGCACTTGCGCTGCACTTCATAAGAAACAATATATCCTCTGATGAAAGGGATAAAATAGAGGAAGCCTGCAAATATGCGGATATTACCATTGAATATGTAAACGGGGAGCAGCAGGTTATACTAAACGGCGAGAATGTAAGCGGCCTTATACGTACCGAGGAAGTCGGCAATATGGCCAGTGCCTCATCGGTATATCCGCCGGTCCGGCTTAAGCTTGTGGAGCTTCAAAGAGCCCTTGCCGCCAAAGCCGATGTGGTCATGGACGGAAGGGATATAGGCACATATGTGCTTCCGAACGCGGACCTAAAGATTTATCTGACCGCCAGCTCCGCGGAAAGGGCGAGAAGAAGGCACCTGGAGCTTAAGGAAAGAGGAATTGATGCCGATATAAATGAAATCGAAAAGGACATCATTGAGCGCGACAAGAGGGACATGAACAGGGAGTTTGCTCCCTTAAGGAAGGCCGAGGATGCCGTGCTTGTTGATTCCTCGGATATGACAATTGACGAGGTTACTGAAACAATTATTGATAAATTTAACGCAGTTAAGTAAGGAGATGCGGCATTGGACATAAAGGTTGCCGAAAGCGCCGGGTTCTGTTTCGGTGTAAAACGTGCTGTGGATGTGGTTTATGATGAACTGGATAAGGGCGGGATTATTTATACTTACGGATCAATAATCCACAATGAAACGGTCGTTGAGGAGCTTGGTAAAAGAGGCGTAAGGGTTATAGAATCTCCCGAGGAATTAAACGAAATGCCTAAGGGAACAATAGTCATACGCTCCCATGGAGTGCCGAAGGAGACACTGGATAAGCTTGCTTCATGCGGTCATAACATTATTGACGCGACATGCCCTTTTGTTAAAAAGATACACACCATTGCAAGCAAATATGCTGACCGTCACATAATTATTATTGGGGACGGCAATCATCCGGAGGTCATCGGCATTATCGGATGGTGCGCCAGCAAGAGTTATACTGTTATTGAAAATATTGAGGATGCACAGCGGTTAAATATTCCCCGGGATACAAAAATCTGCATCGTTGCGCAAACAACATTTAATTACGACAGATTTCAAGAATTAGTTGAAATAATATCAAAAAAAGGTTATGATATACTTGTTTTTAATACCATATGCAATGCTACACAATCACGGCAAACGGAGGCCCGCATGCTTGCGCGGCAGTCGGACGCCATGATTGTAATAGGCGGAAAAGAAAGCTCCAACACAAGGAAGCTTTATGATATATGCAAAAAAGAATGCGAAAATACTTACTTTATTCAAAAGCCGGAAGACTTGGATATGAGCTTGTTCAAGCCTTTCTGGAAGGTAGGTATTACAGCCGGGGCTTCGACTCCGCATAAAATTATCGAGGAGGTTCTTACCATTATGACAGAAAAAAGCTTTGAGCAATTATTACAGGAAGAAAATGTTTTGAATATCAGCAATGGGGACATTGTTGAAGGTATAGTCTTGGATGTTAAAGATGACGAAATCATCTTAAATATAGGCTACAAGTCGGAAGGAATAATACCTAAGAGCGAATATTCCAACAATCCAAACCTGGATCTTAAGTCGGCCGTAAAGCCCGGTGACAAAATGACCGCTAAAATCCTTAAGGTAAACGATGGAGAAGGCCAGGTTATGCTCACCTACAAGCGTCTTGCCGCCGAAAGGGCCAACAAGAGGCTGGAGGAAGCCTTTAATAACCAGGAGATTCTTACAGCAGAGGTGGCATCAGTATTAAACGGCGGCCTAAGCGTTATTGTTGATGAAGCCAGGGTATTCATACCGGCAAGCCTTGTTTCCGATACTTACGAGAAGGATTTATCCAAGTACGCAGGACAGAAGATCAGCTTTGTAATTACCGAGTTCAATCCAAAGAAGAGAAGGATTATCGGCGACCGCAGAAGGCTGATTGTTGCTGAAAAGGAAGCGCAGAAGAAGGAGCTGTTTGAAAGAATCCAGGTTGGCATGACCGTTGAAGGAACCGTAAAGAATATAACCGACTTTGGTGTGTTTATCGACCTTGGCGGAGCCGACGGACTGCTTCATATATCCGAGATGTCATGGGGCCGTGTCGAGAATCCGAAGAAGATTTTCAAGGTTGGCGACAAGGTTAAGGCTTTTATAAAGGATATACAAGGTGAAAAGATAGCCTTAAGCTTAAAGTTTGAGGATCAGAATCCTTGGCTTAATGCAGAAGAGAAGTATGCCGCTGGCAGCGTTGTAACGGGCAGGGTGGCGCGGATGACCGATTTCGGTGCATTCATCGAGCTTGAGCCCGGCATTGATGCTCTGCTTCATGTATCACAGATATCGAAAGAGCATGTCGACAAGCCTTCAAGCGTGCTTTCCATCGGACAGGAAATCACGGCAAAGGTTGTTGAATTTAACAAGGAAGAAAAGAAGATCAGCTTGAGCATCAAGGCTATGGAAGCCAAACCGGAAGAGACCGGGGCAGAAGAGGAACCAGCAGAAAATACGGCGACAGAAGATATTACTGAGCCTGCCGGGGAAACCGGGGAGAAAACCGACGAAAAATAATATAACAAAGGAGATACCGGTGTGCTGGGCGATTACGAAGCATTCAAGGATGAAATCTATCAATTAACCAGTATTGATTTGAATTCATATAAGGAACGGCAGATGAAACGCCGGATCGACTCACTGATAATGAAACATGGCATCTCCTCGTATAAAGACTACGTAAAACTGCTGAAGACCAATAAAGAGTATTATGATGAGTTCATAAACCATATTACTATCAATGTGTCCGAGTTTTACCGCAATCCCGATCAGTGGAAGATACTGGAGAACGAAGTAATACCTTATCTTCTGAACATCTTCGGTGATCGGCTGAAAATATGGAGCGCGGCATGTTCAACAGGTGATGAGCCATATTCCCTGGCAATGCTCCTTTCTAAGTTCTTGCCGTTAAGCAAGATAAGAATCTATGCCACGGATATAGACAAGCTTGTCCTGGAAAAGGCGAGAATCGGCATATATAATAAAAAGAGCCTGAAGGATTTGCCACGGGAGTTTATCGACAGGTATTTTATAAAACAGGATGAGAACACCTACAAGATAACGGATGAAATAAAGTCCTGTGTAACCTTTAAGCACCACGACCTGTTAAAGGATCCTTACCCTTCGGACTGCAGCATGATAGTGTGCCGCAATGTACTTATATATTTCACCGACGAGGCCAAGAACCGCGTATATGACGGCTTCGTAAAGTCCTTATCGAAAAACGGCGTACTATTTGTCGGAAGCACGGAACAGGTGCTTCATGCGGCAAAGCTTGGTTTTATCAGTATGAGGTCTTTTTTCTACATAAAACAGTGAATATATTGTGAGCTGCGACACTCCATGTCTGCGGCTCGTTTTATTATGCGCAATATGCCTGAAACACCGAAAAATCAAGGCATTTAATATAAATTTCTTATTATAAAAATACAGGTTGATTTTTAATTTGATATGAAGTATATTAATTTATAGGTTAGCCGCAAGAGACATAATTTAACTATTTTCGGGCTGATTACATATAATTAAAACGTCAGGAAAGATTGGAGTATTTATGCAAAGAACGGTTACGGTTGCAGTCGATGCAATGGGCGGTGACTACGCTCCAAAGGAGATAATCAAGGGCGCGGTTTTGGCCGTACAGGAAAAACCGGAAATCAAAGTTATTCTTGTAGGTCAAAAGGATGTCATATTGAACGAGCTAAGTGTATATGAATATGACAAAGAGCGTATAATTATTGTTAATGCGGACGAGATCATAACAAACAACGAGTCTCCGGTTATGGCGGTCCGCAGCAAAAAGAACTCATCCATTGTGGTTGCGCTCAACCTGGTCAAGTCGGGCGAGGCGGATGCTTTTGTTTCCGCGGGAAGCACCGGCGCTGTACTAGCAGGCGGCCAGCTTATAATCGGAAGAATAAAAGGTGTCGAACGTTCGCCCCTTGCTCCTTTAATTCCAACGATAAACGGCGTTTCCCTGCTGATTGACTGCGGCGCCAATGTGGACGCAAGGCCTTCCCATTTGGTCCAGTTTGCCCGGATGGGCTCCATCTACATGGAGAATGTTGTCGGCATCAGGAATCCAAGGGTTGCCATCGTAAACATAGGCGCTGAAGAGGAAAAGGGCAATGCCCTGGTAAAGGAGACATTTCCTTTGCTGAAGGCTCTGCCGGACATAAACTTCATCGGAAGCATCGAAGCCAGGGATATACCGTATGGAAAAGCTGACGTAATCGTATGTGAAGCGTTTGTCGGAAATGTTATTCTCAAGCTTTATGAAGGGCTTGGAATGGCTCTTCTTCAAAAAATAAAGGAAGGGCTTTTGAGCACCACGAGAAGCAAGATCGGCGCGCTTCTTTCAAAACCGGCCTTGAAGAAAACGTTAAAAGCCTTTGATTTCGCTCAGTATGGCGGAGCTCCCATGCTTGGCCTTAAGGGATTGGTTGTCAAGACCCACGGAAGTTCGGACAGCATTGAGATAAGAAATACGATATTCCAATGCCTGACATTTACTGAGCAGGGAATCAAAGAAAAAATAGAGGCAAATCTTAAAGTAACCGAATAATAATATAAAGAAGGGTGAATGATTATGGAATTTGAAAAGCTTCAGAAAATCATAAGCGAGGTTTTGAATGTTGATCCGGATGAAATTACAATGGAAACAACATTTGTAGATGATCTTGGTGCTGATTCATTGGATCTGTTCCAGATAATAATGGGTATTGAAGAGGAATTTGATATCGAGATATCAAATGAAGATGCCGAGAACATCGTTACAGTCGGCGACGCTGTTGAGAAGATCAAGAATGCGATAAATTGAAAAATATAATATAATCTAAGCATCAGGTTAAAGCCCTGTGAATAAGGATTTCCTTATTTGATGGGCTTTAATTCAATATATTTTTTTATTTTTGGAGGATTTGCTGTGAAATGGAAGAAGAAGTCCGATACATTTCTTTCGGAACTGAAAAAACGTATCGGATATAGTTTTAAAAATGAAAAGCTCCTGTTGCAGGCCCTTTCACACAGCTCCTATACCAATGAAATGAAGATGCGCAGGGATGAGAACAATGAACGCCTTGAATTTCTGGGTGATGCGGTATTGGAGCTTGTTGCGAGCGACTATGTGTATCACAAGTATAAGGATTTGCCCGAGGGGGATCTGACAAAGATAAGGGCGGGCATAGTCTGTGAACAGTCCCTGTCCGTCTGCGCTCGGGATTTGAATATAGGAGAGTTTCTTCTGCTTGGCAAGGGTGAGGACTTAACCGGCGGAAGGCAGAGGGAATCGATTTTGTCCGATGCGCTTGAGGCAATAATCGGAGCCATCTATCTTGATGGTGGTTTTGCTAGCGCAAAAGAGTTTATAAAGGAAAAGATTCTTAAAAATGCCGAGCACAGGGAGCTCTTTTTCGATAGCAAGACCATCCTGCAGGAAATGATCCAAAATGATGACAACAGGCAAAAAATCCGTTATAAGCTTATATCCGAGGAAGGGCCGGATCACAATAAATCCTTTACAATGGCTTTATATATAGATAATAAGCATATAAGCACAGGGGTGGGAAAAACCAAGAAGGCCGCCGAACAGGAAGCGGCCATGCAGGCGATTAAAATACTTAAAGGCGAATAAATTACGGATGGGAGAAACATATGTATTTAAAAAGCATTGAAGTACACGGGTTTAAGTCCTTTGCAAATAAAATGCTGCTTGAGTTTAACAACGGGATAACCGCTATTGTCGGTCCCAACGGAAGCGGCAAGAGCAACATAGCCGATGCGGTCCGCTGGGTGCTGGGGGAGCAGAGCGCAAAACAGCTCAGGGGCTCAAAAATGGAGGATGTCATCTTCTCAGGCACGGAGATGAGAAAGCCTCTTGGATACGCGTATGTAACGCTTACTCTCGACAATTCAGATCACAAGCTTCCCATTGAATATGAAGAGGTAACCGTAACAAGACGGGTATACCGTTCGGGAGAAAGCGAATACAGCATAAACGGGACACCCTGCCGCCTTAAGGATATCCAGGAGCTGTTCATGGATACCGGTATCGGCAAGGAAGGCTATTCCATCATCGGGCAGGGACAGATTGACCAGATTTTAAGCGGAAAACCGGAAGACAGAAGGGAGCTTTTTGACGAGGCCGCCGGTATTGTCAAGTTTAAGCGCAGGAAAATGATTGCCGAGAAAAACCTCGAGGAGGAAAGATTAAATTTATCAAGGGTTTCGGATATTATTTCGGAAATTGAAAGACAGCTCGTGCCGTTAAAAAGCCAGGCCGAGGTTGCAAAGGTATACCTTAAGTACAAGGAAGAGCTAAAGAACCTCGAGGTATCGATGTTCCTAAAGGAATATGAGAAGGTGCATAAATCCAGGGAGGACATTGAAAGAAAGCTTAATATAACCTTGGAAGACATGAATGCCGCCCAAAGAGAATACGAGAGCATTAAGGAAGAATATAAAAAGCTGGAACAGCAGCTCGAAGAGTTTGATGCTGGCATAGAAGCGGACAAAAACACATATAACGAGCTATTATTATACATAGAAAAAGCGGAAGGCGAGATAAAGGTACTTAATGAGCAGATCAACGCCCTGCTTCAGAATGATGAGTATTACAAGGACAGGATTAATTCAAACCAGAAGGAACTTCTGGCAAAGAAAGCGGAAGAGCAGGATTATATACGCAAAAAGGAAGAAATCGACCTGAAAATATCCCTGGCTGACGACAAGCTGAGTGAAGCACTGGTTGAGCTTGATAAAATCAAGGGGAATATTGCAGAGTATACAAAGAATATCGAAGAGTGCAGCAATGGCATATTCGAATACATGAATAAAAACTCCGGCATCAAATCCAACATCCAGCGTTATGAAACCATGCTTGAGCAGAATGAAGACAGAAAAACCCAGCTCGAGCAAAGAATCATAAAAATTAAAAACGAAGAAAAGCAATATGACGAAGCCATATCAGCATGCGAAAACGATCTGAGAAATATAACTGATGAAATAAACAGGCTAACCGATGAAAGCGCCAGGATTGAAGGCTCGATAAGGGAAACCCAGGTGGGTATTGACCGGATTGCCCGTGAGCTTGAAGAGCTTCAAACCAGGTACCATATTGAAAAATCCAGGCTGGAGTCCCTCGTAAACCTTACGGAAAGATATGAAGGATACGGCAACAGCATAAAGAGGGTTATGGAACAGAAGGCTGAGCGTCCAGGGATAGTCGGCGTGGTCGCAGATATAATCAAGACGGACGCGGAATATGAAACCGCCATAGAAACCGCGCTGGGACAGGCCATCCAGTACATTATAACCGAGGACGAGGCTTCGGCAAAGGATTTGATAGCGTTCCTTAAGAAAAACAAGTATGGAAGAGCGACGTTTTTGCCTCTTACAAACATCACTCCCCAGAAAGGCCTGCATGGACATGAGGTTTTGTCTGAAAAGGGAGTTATCGGTGTCGCAAGCACCCTTGTCGAAGCAGATAAAAGGTACCATGCCGTTGTTGAGTACCTTCTTGGAAGAATAATCGTTGTTGACCATATAGACAACGCGGCAGCCATAGCCAGAAAATATAATTATACCCTGAGAATAGTAACCAGGGAAGGTGAGTACTTCACACCGGGAGGTTCCATATCGGGAGGAGCTTATAAAAATGTAAGCAATCTTCTTGGAAGGCGCAGGGAGATTGAAGCCCTGGAGGCTGAAATCGAAAAGCTTCAAAAGAAAATTAAGGATTTGTCGTCAAGGCTTGAGGCGGGCAACATTAAAAAAGCCGCGGAATTATCCCGGCTTGAGGAAGTTAAAAAGCTTTTGCAGGAGAAATACCTGCTGCAGAACACAGCAAAGCTTAACCTGGACCAGGCCGTGGCAAAAAAGGCTGAAGCCGGGTTGGTTTATACCGATTATGTCAAGGAGCTCGAGGAAATAAAGCTTCAGGCTGTTGATCTTAACAAAAATCTCGAGGAGCTCAATAAATCCCTTTCGGAAAACCAGATTAATACATCGGAGCTCGAGCATAAAATCGAGATGCTTAATATACGGCTTTCAAAGGAAAGAGAAACCGAGAAGGCCGCCTCAGACAATGCCGCGGCATTAAGAATGGAGCTTTCGTCCCTTGAACAGGCCAACAGCTTTATCATGGAGAACCTTAAGAGGATCAAGAGGGAGATTGAAAAGCTGTATGAGGACGAATCCGCCATAAAAGGCGATATGCAGAGGGCATTTGACATTATCCAGGAAAAGAGAAACACCATAGAACAGACCAGGAAATCAATTGATGAGGCCAGGGATAACCTTGCAAGGCTTGATGAGAAAATAAAGAAACGGATCAAGGAACGGGAAGAAAACACGAAGAAGCACAAGAACTTCTTCGATAAGAGGGACGAGCTGTCCAACCGTATTCACGATCTTGACAAGGAATGCATCAGGCTTAATTCCCAGAAGGATAAGATAGACGAGCAGCTTGACCAGCAGATGAATTATATGTGGGAAGAGTACGAGCTTACTTATTCTACCGCTGTGGAATATTTGGGAAGCAAAGGCCCCGTACCCGCAGGGACCAAAAAGGCGATTCAGGAAATCAGGACTAAAATCAAGGAACTGGGAGATATTAATGTTAATGCCATTGAAGATTACAAGAACCTGTCGGAGAGGTACAACTTCCTTGTAATACAGCGTGAAGACCTGATTCGTTCCGAAGAAAAGCTTGTTAATATCATCAATGAGCTGAATACCGAAATGAGACTGCAGTTTGAAAAGCAGTTCGAAGCCATAAACAGGCAGTTCGATCTTGTATTTAGGGAGCTGTTCGGCGGAGGAAAGGCCGACCTGGAGCTTACTGACAGCGACGACATACTGGAAGCGGGCATCCGGATTAATGCGCAGCCTCCGGGAAAGAAGCTTCAAAACATCATGCAGCTTTCCGGCGGAGAAAAGGCTCTGACAGCCATAAGCCTGCTGTTTGCCATACTCAATCTCAAGCCGTCGCCATTCTGCCTTCTTGACGAGATTGAGGCCGCCCTTGACGATTCCAACGTCAAGCGCTTCGCAAAATATCTCAAGAAGCTGTCTAACGAAACACAGTTTATTATGATTACACACAGGAGAAACACCATGGCCGTTGCCGATATCCTGTACGGTATTACAATGCAGGAAAAAGGCGTATCCACACTGGTATCGGTAAGCTTGATAGAACATGAGTTGGATAAATAGATTACATCATTATGGAGGTATCAATGGGAGATAATAAGACCGGTTTTTTTGGCAAGCTTGTAAACGGACTTTCGAAAACCAGAAACAGTATAGCACACGGAATTGAAGCGGTTTTAAGCGGCTTTTCATCCATAGACGAGGAGTTTTATGAAGAGCTTGAGGAGACGCTGATCATGGCCGATATAGGAGTAAAGGCCACTGGCGCCATCCTGGACAACTTAAGGGTAAAGGTTAAAGAAAACAAGATTAAGAACCCCCAGGAATGCAGGGAACTGTTGATAAAAAGCATTGAAGAGCAGATGACTGTTGACGAATCAGCATATAGTTTTGAAAACAAGAGGTCAATTATACTTGTTATCGGTGTAAACGGCGTGGGTAAAACAACTACGGTAGGCAAACTCGCAGGACAGTATAGGGAGCAGGGTAAAAAGGTCATAATAGCCGCTGCTGACACCTTCAGGGCTGCCGCAATAGAGCAGTTGACACAGTGGGCTCATCGTGCTAATGTTGATATAATATCAGGAAAGGAAGGCTCCGACCCGGCTGCGGTTATATATGATGCGGTTTCGGCTTTCAAGGCAAGAAAAGCCGATATTCTCATCTGCGATACCGCCGGAAGGCTTCATAACAAAAAGAACCTTATGGAGGAGCTTAGAAAAATCAACCGTATAATTGAAAGGGAATTCCCCGAAGGCCATCTGGAGACCCTCGTGGTTCTTGACAGCACCACCGGACAGAATGCATTGGCCCAGGCGAAGGAATTCAACGAGGTTGCGAATTTAACCGGAATAGTGCTGACAAAGCTTGACGGAACCGCCAAGGGAGGGATCGCCGTAGCCATTCAGGCTGAGCTTGGTATACCGGTAAAATATATTGGCATTGGGGAACAGATAGACGACCTGCAGAAATTCAACGCATCTGATTTTGTTAACGCATTATTTAATAATGAATAGGAGACGATAGCATGAACTTGGACAAGTTCGAAGAAGCCACGGAAGTCGTGAAGAAAGTCACATTGCGGACAAAGCTTATCTACAGCGAGTATTTCAGCGAAATATCAAACAACAAGGTATACTTAAAGCCTGAAAACATGCAGTATACCGGTGCCTACAAGGTAAGAGGCGCTTTTTACAAGATCAGCACCCTTTCCAAAAGCGAACGAAACAGGGGGTTGATTACCGCTTCGGCAGGAAACCATGCGCAGGGCGTTGCCTATGCCGCAAAGGAATTTAACGCAAAAGCGGTCATTGTCATGCCGAATACAACCCCGCTTATTAAGGTTAACCGTACAAAGAGCTATGGCGCCGAGGTTATCCTTTACGGCGACTGCTATGACGAGGCCTGCAATTACGCGTATAAGCTTGCGGAAGAGCACGGCTATACCTTTATTCACCCGTTTAACGATCTGGATGTGGCTACAGGCCAGGGCACCATTGCCATGGAAATATTCAAGGATCTGCCTACAATCGATATTATCCTTGCTCCCGTCGGAGGCGGCGGACTGATAGCAGGGGTTGCAACCCTTGCAAAGCAGCTTAATCCGAATATCAAGGTGATTGGTGTCGAGCCTGCCAATGCCGCAAGCGTAAAGGCATCACTCAAGGCAGGTCATGTGGTTACATTGGACAAGATTGATACGATTGCCGACGGTACCGCGGTTAAGACCCCCGGCGATGTCGTTTTTCCGTACATACAGAAATATGTTGACGATATAATTACCGTGGATGACTGTGAGCTTATTGTCAATTTCCTTGATATGGTCGAAAACCACAAGATGGTTGTTGAAAATTCAGGACTTCTTTCGGTGGCGGCCCTTAAGCATTTGAAATGCAAGAATAAGAAGATTGCCTGCATATTAAGCGGAGGCAACATGGACATAATCACCATATCCTCCGTTGTCCAGCACGGGCTTATACAAAGGGGACGCGTATTTACAGTATCCATACAGCTTCCCGACCGTCCCGGTGAGCTTCTGGCTGTTGCCGCAATAATTGCCAGGGAGCAGGGCAATGTCATTCGCTTGGATCACAACCAGTTTGTAAGCATCAACCGCAACAGTGCCGTGGAGCTTAAGATAACTATGGAAACCTTCGGTCATGAGCACAAGCAGCAGATTGTACAGGCACTGATTGCAGGAGGATATGACCCCAAGATATGCCAGCCCAATAAGATTTATGACTAGAATCCTTTGACCGTAATCCTTGATTTGATAAGTGCCCGGTGATGATTTTCGGCCTTTATAAGCGGCAAACCGGAGGGTTTGTTATAAATATATAATAAATTTAGTTTTTTTTGGTCAATATTAATTTGTGGCAGTTATTTACATAAGTACCGTGAATTGATATAATACGAGTATCTTTATATTCTGATTATTAATTTTCATTATTTCAGTTCCCGGTTTCCGAATAACTCCCGCAATTTAAACCCGAAAACAGTTGACATTAATTATTAATTAGGCTATTATTATGACTAGAACATAAGTTCGGTATGTGACGGTATGCGAACCGGGACTTTTGTGTGAATCAAATATCAGATACTTAAAAGTATCAAGGAAGGTTGGTATTTATATGTCGAAGGAAGATAAAGTCAGGGCACTTGAATCTGCATTGGCGCAAATCGAAAAGCAGTATGGCAAAGGCTCCGTAATGAAGCTCGGAGAAACCCAGTCGAACATGAACATTGAGACGGTGCCCACAGGCTCCATAAGCCTGGATATAGCTCTCGGATTGGGCGGTGTGCCGAAAGGAAGAATTATCGAAATCTTTGGACCGGAATCCTCCGGCAAGACAACGGTTGCCCTTCACATGATTGCCGAGGTCCAGAAAATGGGCGGCATAGCAGGCTTTATCGATGCCGAGCATGCCCTGGATCCGGTATATGCCAAGAACATCGGAGTTGATATTGACAACCTGTATATATCCCAGCCCGACAATGGAGAACAGGCATTGGAGATAGCGGAAACCATGGTTCGTTCAGGAGCGGTTGATATTATAATCGTAGACTCCGTGGCAGCCTTGGTTCCTAAGGCCGAGATAGACGGGGAGATGGGAGACTCCCATGTGGGGCTCCAGGCAAGGCTCATGTCGCAGGCCTTAAGAAAGCTAACCGCCATAGTCGGAAAGACACAGTGCATTGTGGTCTTTATTAACCAGCTTCGTGAAAAGATCGGTGTGATGTTTGGCAATCCCGAAACCACAACAGGCGGAAGGGCTCTTAAATTTTACGCATCGATTCGTCTTGACGTACGCAGGATAGAATCCCTTAAGCAGGGCGGAGATGTAATAGGAAGCCGCACAAAAATTAAGGTGGTAAAGAACAAGGTTGCCCCGCCGTTTAAGGAAGCCGAGTTTGATATAATGTTTGGCAAAGGTATATCCAAGGAAGGAGACGTGCTCGATCTGGCAACCGACTGCGGAATAATTGTAAAGAGCGGCGCATGGTACTCCTATAACGATAACAAGATCGGACAAGGCCGTGAGAATGCAAAGCAATACCTGGTTGACAATCCGGATATTTTTGAGGAAATATACCAAAAAATCCGTGATAAATATAATCTCAGGCCTGCAAAAAGATATGTAGAAGGAATTTCAGAATAAACCGCAAATAATGCTGTCCTGGCTGGTATATTTTATAATTGTCCGCACCGGTCCGGACAGCTTTTGCTTGCCTTTTGACTTATTTTGTTATACAATTATAATTGGCAGAAAATTGGTGTAATACTACATTTAGAGAAATTGGAGGGCTGAAAATGTCTACTGCAGCACAACTTACAGCAAGAGAGCGTATAGCTTCATTGCTTGACGAAAACAGTTTTGTTGAAGTCGGCGCTCATGTAACCAATCGAAGTACCGACTTTAATCTGGGACAAAAGGAGATTCCAAACGACGGAGTTATTACCGGCTATGGACTAATCGGCGGCAACCCTGTATACGTATTCAGTCAAGACCCATCGGCTTTAGGTGGTTCTATCGGAGAAATGCACGCTAAAAAAATAACGGCAATTTATGATTTGGCACTTAAGGTTGGAGCTCCGGTAATCGGACTGATTGACTCGTCAGGCATGCGGTTGCAGGAGTCTACAGATGCACTTAACGGCATCGGCGAAATCTGCCTGAAACAGGTTATGGCTTCAGGTGTGATACCGCAGATTATCGCAGTGTTCGGCAATTGCGGCGGCGGGCTGGCTGTTATGGCATCCTTAAGTGACTTTTTATTTATGGAGGAAAGCAACGCAAGGCTGTTTGTGCAGGCGCCCAATTCACTTAAGGGCAATTATAAGCAGAAGCTGGACACATCGAATGCTTCATTCAAAGCTAAGGCAGGAGATGTTGACTATATAGGCGCCGGAGATCTTGATGTTTTGAGCAAAATCCGAGAATTGGTCATCCTTCTTCCTTCCAACAACGAAGAAGAGGGATGTATTATAGAATGCGGCGACGATTTGAACCGTGTACTGCCCGGATTTGCAAATGAACTTGAGGATATCAAAAAAGCAATAGTTGATATGGCCGACAGCAATTATTTCTTTGAAACCAAATCCGAATATGCCAAAGAGATGGTTACAGGGTTTATACGATTGAACGGTATTACAACAGGTGTTGTTGCGAACCGTACCAAGGTTTTGGATGAGAACGGCAAGGCCGTTATGCAGTTCGAACCCGTTCTTACAACCGGCGGATGCAGGAAAGCTGCCGCTTTCGTAAGATTCTGCGATGCATTTGATATTCCTGTTCTTACACTTGCCGGTGTTACAGGCTTTAAGGCCGATATCAGGGAAGAGGAAACGCTGGCCAAGGCTGCCGCAGAGCTTACCTATGCGTTTGCAGATGCAACCGTGCCCAAGGTAAATGTTATTGTCGGCAAATCTTACGGCAGCGCATATGTTGCCATGAACTCCAAGCATATCGGAGCTGATTATGTATTTGCCCTTGCAAATACCGAGATTGGCATGATGGATGCAAAACTGGCGGCACAAATCATGTATGACGGGGAGCCGGCCGAGGTTGTGAACGAAAAGGCTGCTTTATACGCTTCCCTTCAGAATAACGCACAGTCCGCGGCAAAGCGGGGTTACGTCGACAGCATTATCGATCCGGAAACCGTAAGAAAGCATGTCATTTATGCTTTCGAGATGCTGTATGGCAAGAGGGAAGCAAGGCCTTTAAAAAAGCACAGATCGTTTTGACCCGGCTACAAGCCGAAATACCAATGTCATAAAAGAAAGGTATGATTCATACTATGGCTAAATTAAGCAGCATTATTGCGAATTCATCAACCCTGGCTAATACGGAAACATTATACATCCTGCTGGGATTGGGTATTGTGTTTGCAGTTATATCGTTAATAATATTGATTATCAGCCTGGTCAAGCTCCTGCCTGCGGCATCAACGCAGGGAAAAGGCAAAAAGGAATCCGACAAGAAGGGTTCTTCCGTGGACGATGTTATCGCCCAGATAATAAGCAGGGAAGAATCGAGCCTTATGAACGACTATGAGCTGGTAGCCGTCATTACAGCAGCGATACATGAATTTAACCGCGCGAATAATGTTAATGATTTTGCAGGCGGTTTTGTTGTTAGATCCATACGAAAAATCAATAATAAAAGGATATCCTATTAAAATGTCAGGTTGACTATCCTATGAGAACACAAGGAGGATTTTATCATGAAGTATTATACAATCACCGTAAACGGAAATACCTATGAAGTAGCTGTAGAAGAAAAGACCATGGCTTCACCCGTATCACCGTCACCCGCCATGGCGGCACCGTCACCCGCACCTGCTCCAGCAGCGCCGGTACAGAAGGTCGTATCTGCTCCCGCTCCCGCTCCCGCGCCTGCATCAGCACCTGCGGCAGTACCGGGCAAGGAAGGCAGCATAAAACTGAATTCGCCAATGCCCGGAAAGATTCTGTCCATAAAGACTACTGTCGGTCAGAAGGTCAAGAAGGGTGATGTAATCCTTATTCTTGAAGCTATGAAGATGGAAAATGAGATTGTTGCCACAGATGACGGCACAATTGCAAGCATAAATGTTACAGCAGGACAAACAGTTGAGGCAGGGGATTTACTGGCTACTTTAGACTGAATATAGAGCGGTAAAATCCCATGCGATAGGAGGTATTATAATGGCTGAGCAAGAAAAAAGACCCGTAAAAATAGTGGAAACAATCCTTCGTGACGCGCATCAGTCCCTGATTGCAACAAGAATGTCAACAGAAGAGATGCTTCCGATAATAGAAAAGATGGATCAGGTGGGCTACCACGCAGTCGAGTGCTGGGGAGGAGCCACATTTGACGCATCATTGAGATTCCTCAAGGAGGACCCTTGGGAGAGGTTGAGAAAACTAAGGGCAGGATTCAAAAAAACCAAGCTGCAGATGCTATTCAGAGGTCAGAATATACTTGGATACCGCCACTATGCCGATGATGTGGTTGAATACTTTGTCCAAAAATCACTGGCAAACGGTATCGATATCATCCGTATATTTGACGCCCTAAACGATATAAGAAACCTGGAATGCGCCGTGAAGGCCACCAATAGGGAAAACGGCCATGCCCAGATAGCCATTTGCTATACTCTTGGTGATGCATACACAATTGATTATTATGTAAAGCTTGCCAAGGATATTGAATCCCTGGGCGCCGCATCAATATGCATCAAGGATATGGCAGGGCTTTTGGTTCCTTATACCGCTACTGAACTGGTAACAGCCTTAAAGAAAGCCGTAAAGATACCTATTGATATTCATACCCATTATACCAGCGGCGTTGCTTCCATGACGTACATGAAGGCAGTTGAAGCAGGCTGCGATATAATTGATACGGCCATGTCGCCGTTTGCCTTGGGAACAAGCCAGCCGGCAACTGAGGTTATGGTTGAAACCTTCAAGGGAACACCTTACGATACCGGCCTTGATCAGAAGCTTTTGGCCGAAATCGCGGATTATTTCCGTCCGATCAGGGACAAGGCCTTGGAAAAAGGTATTCTCAATCCCAAGGTAATGGGAGTGGACATAAAGACATTGCTGTACCAGGTACCCGGCGGAATGCTTTCAAACCTGGTATCACAGCTAAAGGAGCAAAAGGCTGAGGACAAGTACTACCAGGTTCTTGAGGAGATACCGAGGGTCCGCAAGGACTTCGGTGAACCTCCTTTGGTTACTCCTTCAAGCCAGATTGTTGGAACCCAGGCTGTTCTTAACGTTCTGGCAGGAGAGCGCTACAAGATGGTCACGAAGGAATCCAAAGCTTTGCTTTCCGGTCAATACGGAAAAACCGTCAAGCCCTTCAATCCCGAGGTCCAAAAGAAGGTTATCGGCGATGAAAAGCCTATTACCTGCAGGCCTGCGGACCTGATCGAGCCCGAGCTTGACAAGATTGAGAAGGAAATTGCCGAGTGGAAGGAGCAGGACGAGGATGTACTGACCTATGCACTGTTCCCTCAGGTTGCGATGGAATTCTTCAAGTACCGCCAGGCTCAAAGAACCGGTGTCGATGTCACCGAGGCAGACAAGGCCAACAGCGCTTATCCTGTATAAAATATAAAGCTGACAGTTTTTTTGCTTGACAGTACAGGAATCATCATGTATACTACCACCTGTAAAGAAAAAAACTTTACAGGTGGTGTTTTTATGAAGGACACCGAATCCGGTATTGAAAAGCTTGATGAGCTGGTTCATTTGTCCCTGTTGTACGATTTCTACGGCGAACTGTTAAGCGAACATAAAAAGCGAATCTTTGAAGACTATGTGCTGAATGATCTGTCCCTGGGCGAGATAGCGGATGAGCTTAATATAAGCCGCCAGGGAGTTCATGACATGGTCAAAAGATGCACCCAGGAATTAAGGTTTTATGAAGACAAGCTTTCTCTTGTAAGGAGGTTTACATCAATAAAGCACAAGCTGAACAAGATTAAAGAGCTTTGCCTGGATGCCAGGGAGAATGATTGTATCAATTCGATTAAAAATATCGAACTGTTGACAGATGATATATTAAAGGAGCTGTAATATGGCATTTGATAGTTTAACTGAAAAGCTTCAGAATATTTTCAAGGGCTTGAGAGGAAAGGGCCGCCTTACGGAGGCCGATGTCAAGGCCGCCCTTAGGGAAGTAAAGCTGGCTCTTCTGGAAGCGGATGTTAACTTCCGCGTTGTCAAGAGCTTTATAAATGCGGTCCAGGAAAGGGCTGTAGGCCAGGATGTGTTAAACAGCCTGACACCCGGTCAGACCGTAATAAAAATAGTTAATGAAGAAATGGTGAAGTTGCTTGGTTCTACAGCTGTAGAGCTTGAACTTTTACCTACAGGCAGTATAACGGTTATAATGATGTGCGGCCTGCAGGGTTCAGGAAAGACCACCACGGTTGTCAAGCTTGCGGGCAAGCTGAAATCCAAAGGCAGAAAACCTCTGGCTGTCGCCTGCGATATATACAGGCCTGCGGCTATTGACCAGCTTCGAATTAATGGCGAAAAACAGGGTATAAGCGTGTTTTCGATGGGAGACAGGCACAAACCCCTGAATATTGCGAAAGCAGCCATAGAGCATGCTGAAAAGAACGGTTTCAATGTTGTCATTCTGGATACTGCAGGAAGACTTCATATAGATGAGGACATGATGGGTGAGCTGCAGGAAATCAAGTCAAACATTGATGTTCACCGGACCATCCTGGTAGTGGATGCCATGACCGGACAGGACGCTGTCAATGTTGCAGAAAGCTTCAATGAGAAGCTTGGCATTGACGGAGTTGTTCTGACAAAGCTTGACGGTGACACCAGGGGCGGTGCAGCGCTGTCAATCCGCGCCGTAACCGGCAAACCGATACTGTTTGCGGGTATGGGTGAGAAGCTATCGGATCTTGAACCGTTTTACCCCGACCGTATGGCTTCAAGAATCCTGGGAATGGGGGACATACTCACCCTCATTGACAAGGCCCAGGCGGAGTTTGATGAGAATAAGGCCCGCGAGATGGAAAGAAAAATCAAGAAGGCGGAATTCGACTTCAATGATTTCCTTGATCAGATGCAGCAGATAAAAAAGATGGGCGGCATATCCGATATTCTCAGCATGCTTCCCGGAATCGGAAGAAAGATTAAGGATGTCGAAATCGATGAAAATGCCCTTAAAAGGACCGAAGCCATCATATATTCCATGACAAAACAGGAGCGCTCCAATCCCGACATAATCAATATGTCCCGTAAGAAAAGGATTGCAGCCGGAGCCGGGGTCGACATATCCGAAGTAAATGCCCTAATAAAGCAGTTTGACCAGATGAAACAGATGATGAAGCAGATGTCCGGCATGATGGGCAAGGGCGGCAAATTGGGCAGGTTCAAGCTGCCGTTCGGTTTATAAGCTGATAAATGTTACGGCTGTTTATGAGGCTGATAACATTTTTATATAATTATCACTATCAAGGAGGTGAAAACATGGCAGTTAAGATCAGGTTAAAGAGAATGGGTCAAAAGAAGGCTCCTTTCTATAGAATTGTTGTTGCTGATTCCAGGTCTCCAAGAGACGGTAAGTTTATCGAAGAAATCGGCACCTATGATCCTACCAAGAATCCGAGCGTTTTCAACGTAAATGAGGAAGCTGCAAAGAAATGGTTGGCTAACGGTGCTCAGCCTACGGATACCGTCAGCAAGATTTTCAAGATTGCAGGTATCCTGTAATTAACCGTCACTAAGCTGGTTTTGATTGCTGTTGCCAGGCAGCATGGAGGTTAATATGAAGGAATTGGTTGAAGTAATCGCAAAATCACTCGTTGATCATCCCGAAGAGGTTGTAGTAACGGAAGAAGAAAATGATAAGACCGTTACCATCACTCTTAAGGTTGCGCCGGATGATATGGGCAAGGTTATAGGCAAACAGGGCCGCATAGCCAAGTCCATACGTACGGTTGTCAAGGCAGCCGCAACCAAGGATGACAAAAAGGTAATGGTTGAGATTATGCAGTAGCATTGCTTAGGCTGTTGTAAATATTATTTATGACAGCCTATTTATTCATTTCTTCCAGCCGGTGACATGAATAAGATAATTCAGCACAGGCATAAATAAAGCAAACGGGGTATAATGCATGGATGATTTTATAAGAGTCGGCGTAATAACGTCCACTCACGGCATAAAGGGCGAAGTAAAGGTGTATCCTACCACCGACGACATAAACAGGTTTGAACATTTAAAGCAGGTATACCTTGACCTTGGCAGGGAATATAAGCCTTTGAATATAGAGCATGTGAAATATTACAAGCAGCTTGTAATACTTAAGTTTGAAGGCATGGATAATATAAATGACATCGAAAAGTACAAGGGAAGGGATTTGCTCATAACCAGGGATCAGGCCATCGGGCTGAAGGAAAATGAGTACTTTATATTTGACCTGATAGATTCCGAGGTATATACCGAGGAAGGCTTGAAGCTTGGCATTGTAAGCGAGGTTATTACCACTGCGGCAAATGACGTTCTTGTTGTAAAGGCTTCGAATGACAAGGAAATTCTCCTTCCTTTCATTAACGACTGCGTACTGGATGTAGACACGGCCAATAAGAGAATTACGGTTCATTTGATGAGCGGACTGATGTAAGAAAAGGGATAACCTCCTGAAAGGTACGGTGAGATAAATGAATTTTCATGTGATGACTTTGTTTCCTGAAATGTTCGAAGCATGTATGAACATAAGCATAATTGGCAGGGCTGTCGAAAACGGAATAATATCTATAAATACGGTCAATATAAGGGATTTTTCCGAAGACAAGCATAAACGGGTGGACGATTATCCATACGGCGGAGGAGCAGGCATGGTAATTCAGCCTGAACCGGTATACAAGGCTTTTGGATACCTGGTCAACCACATCAAGCTGTCAAAGGATGATCCGGGCAGTTTCAAAAAGCCCCGGGTTGTCTATGTGACCCCTCAAGGCTATGTATTTAACCAGAACATGGCTTATGAGCTTTCCCAGGAGGAGGATTTGATAATCCTTTGCGGCCATTATGAAGGAATTGATGAGCGAGTGCTTGAAATGATCGTGACGGATTATATCTCCATAGGGGATTATGTTCTTACGGGCGGTGAACTGCCCGCCATGGTTCTTATAGACGCCATAGCAAGGCTTGTGCCCGGTGTCCTCAGCAATGAAGCCTCGGCGGAATTCGAATCCTTCAAGGATAATCTCCTGGAATATCCCCAGTATACCCGTCCGGAGGTATTCATGGGAAGAAGGGTTCCCGAGGTCCTTTTGTCCGGTCATCATGCAAAGATAGAGGAATTCAGAAGGCAGCAATCGATAGCCCGGACATACGAAAGGCGTCCGGACTTGCTCGAGAACGCCGTGCTGACCGAAGAGGAAAGGGAATACCTTACCAGGCTCATATTCCAGAAGAACTTCGATATATACTCATAAACACCGAAAAATATAAAAAAATACTTGCTTAATATATATTTATATGGTAAAGTAACATATTGTGAGACGGATGGTCCTCTTATACGCTTTTGTATAATGAACATCTAGTATTATAGGAGGTCAAGAAATGAACGATATTATCAGAGAAATCGAAAAAGAGCAGATGAAGAATAATATCACCAACTTTAAGGTTGGAGATACAGTTCGGGTATATGCAAAGGTTAAGGAAGGCAACCGTGAAAGATTACAGGTATTTGAAGGCACCGTTATTAAGAGACAGCATGGCGGCGCAAGAGAAACCTTTACTGTAAGAAAGACTTCCGGCGGCGTCGGAGTTGAGAGAACCTGGCCTCTCCACAGCCCCAGCATTGACAGAATAGAGGTTGTCAGACAGGGTAAGGTAAGAAGGGCTAAGCTGTTCTATCTGCGTCAGAGAGTTGGCAAGAAGGCCAAAGTAAAAGAAATTATTCATTAATAAAAAACGAGACCTTGAAAATTAAGGGACACCGGTTTTTAGGCATTTCCGGTGTCCCTTTTCTCCTGATTTTTTATGTAAAAACAGTGTTCTAATTATTAAAACTATGTTATCATTTCTTATATATGAATCCGGAAAAGAGGGATGATTGACAATATGCCACTTAATTTCGATCGGGAGAGCAGAAAACCCACAATAATGAAAATAGGCATCGAGATTTTTATCTGGGCTGCACAGATAGCGGCAGTCATTTTTCTGGCATATTTTATAGTGTATTATTGCATTGAGAAGACCAATGTTATCGGAAGCTCGATGGAAAAGACCCTTTTTGCCGGCGACCCGATTATTATTGATAAATTCTCATACAGGCTCACCGATCCGAAGCGGTTTGACGTAATTGTGTTCAAGCAGGGAGGGGACGAACACAGCTATTACAATATAAAACGGATTATCGGCCTTCCCGGGGAAACGGTAATAATAAAGGACGGAATAATATACATCAACGGGGAAATCCTTGAAGATATTGTCAATGTCGACGAAATGGCAAATTACGGCCTGGCCGCGGAAGAGATTTTGCTGGAGGACAACGAGTATTTTGTACTCGGGGATAACCGGAATTACAGCGAAGACAGCCGGTTTGCCAGTATTGGCAATATTACAAGGGACGAAATAATAGGTAAGGCGGTTATCCGTCTTTCACCGTTCAACTTTGTAAGCAAGCTTAATCTGAAGAATCCGACGGGATCGGACAAGAAATAGTAAACGTAAAATTTTTATGTAAATAACTATTATGGAAATGAGGAACAGCATGAATATACAGTGGTATCCAGGTCATATGGCAAAAGCCAGGCGTATGATGCAGGAGAACATGAAGCTTGTAGATGTGGTCATTGAGCTTGTGGATGCCAGGATTCCGTTATCAAGCAAGAATCCGGATATAGATGCCCTGGCATCGGGCAAATCCAGGGTTCTTCTGCTTAATAAATATGATATGGCCGACCCGAAATATAATGAGTTGTGGAAAAGCTATTTTGAAAAAAAGGGCTTTTATGCGGCATTGATTAATTCAAAGGACGGACAGGGTGTTAAGCAAATCAAGGACATTGTATATAAAGCCTGTGAAGCAAAAATTGAGAGAGACAGAAGGCGGGGCATATTAAACAGGCCCGTAAGGGCCATGGTGGTTGGCATACCCAATGTCGGAAAGTCCACCTTCATTAACAGCTTTGTAGGCAGAGCAACCGCAAAAACCGGCAACAAGCCCGGAGTAACAAAGGGCAAGCAGTGGATAAGGCTCAGCAGCAAGATTGAACTTCTTGACACCCCGGGAATATTATGGCCGAAGTTCGAGGATCCGAATGCAGGCATGAGGCTTGCGTTTATAGGCTCGATTAATGATGACATAATTCAGACAACAGAGTTGTCCCTTGAGTTAATCCTTTTTCTTGACAGGCATTATCCGGATTCCATAAAAAACAGGTACGGTATTGATGTTCCCGGGAATTTGAACGAGCTTAGGGACTGTGTTCCGGTCCTGGAACGGATTGCCATTAAGCGTTCCTGCTTAATGAAGGGCGGAGAGCCGGATATAGACAGAGCTGCCGGCATCCTGCTTGATGATTTTCGAAATGCCAGGCTTGGAGGGATAACCCTGGAGTTTCCGCAGGACTATGAAGCGTTACCGGTTTAAAGCTTTTTTACCGGTTTTAAATAAACCACAAGGATGTGCATACAGTTGAAAAACGGGAATGAGAATACTTTAGAGAAGATTTCCGAGATAAGAAACAGGTTCATGTCGGCAGCAATTGAGGATTTACCTGAACTGCTTGAACGGTACGGCTCGGATGAAAGAAGCGGTGTTGCGGGAATATGCAGGCAGTACCGGTCAAAGCTTTTGGAATACGAAAAAGAGCTTGAGCGTATTGACGGAATGAAATCATTTGAAAGGCAATACGCTGATTGTACATATATCTGCGGTATGGACGAGGTGGGAAGAGGCCCGTTTGCGGGCCCCGTGGTCGCAGCGGCGGTTATCCTTCCAAAAGACTGCAGGATTCCATATATTAATGATTCCAAGAAATTATCCGAAAAAAAACGTGAGGAGCTTTATGATGAAATTCTGTCTCAAGCCGTATCATATGGCATAGGCAGTGTTCCTCCGCATAAAATAGACGAGATAAATATACTCCAGGCAACCTATGAGGCCATGAGGCAGGCCATAGGCAATCTAACTGTTAAACCGGATATAATATTAACTGATGCTGTAAAAATACCAGGAATATCCGTCCCACAGGTCCCCATCATCAAGGGGGATGCAAAAAGTTATACGATAGCCGCGGCCAGCATTATTGCCAAGGTTACCAGGGACAGACTGATGGTGGCCTATGAACAGGTTTTTCCCGGCTATGGCTTCGCGGAAAACAAGGGTTACGGTTCAAAACAGCATATTGATGCGATAAAAAGGCTTGGACCCACGCCCATTCACAGGATGAGCTTCATTAAAAACTACCTGGATTGATGACGGCTTATCCTTCGGACAGTAGAATAACGGCATAATAAAATGCATTAAGGCAGAATAACCATATAATGGCAGTTAATACTTTAAACAGCAAATAACGGAGGATGGCAATGAAACAGGTTAACAGGAATAATGGGACCGGTAAAAATCCGGACATGAAAAAAACAGCCGTAGCCCTGTCCTATGACCCGGCGGAAACAGCGCCTAAAATTATCGCCTCGGGAAAGGGCTATCTTGCTGAAAAAATCATAGAAAAGGCCCATGAAGCCGATATTCCCGTTCATAAGGACGAAGCGTTGGCGGAAACCCTTTCAAAAATGGAGCTTGGTTCGTACATTCCGCCCGAGCTGTATGAAATTGTTGCCGAAATCCTTGTATTTGTAGACAGGATGGATAAAATAAAAGAGAAAATACTTGGTTAAAGGATGAAGATTTTTGAACAAAAGAGAGGTAGGCTCAAGGTACGAACACAGTGCCGCAGAATTTCTTGCCGGGCAGGGATATAAAATACTGGATATGAATTTCCGAAACAAGGCCGGAGAGATCGATATAATCGGAGAATCCGACGGATATCTTTGCTTTATCGAGGTTAAATACCGCTCGGGAAGCGGATACGGTTTCCCGTCCGAGGCGGTGGATACCAGGAAAAGAAGGAGAATAGTCCGGACGGCACTTGGCTATTTAAATTATCACAAGCTTTCCCTGGAAACCCCGTGCCGTTTTGATACGGTATTAATACTTGACAATGAATATACGCTGATTAAGAACGCATTTGAAGGCATATTATAGGAAGGCAGGCATTATGTTGATAGAAAACCATATTACAAGGCTTAATAATTCCGGCAGGGTGCCTTACCTGGAATTCCTGCCGTTAAAGAACATACCCTTCATAATCCATGCTTTTTCAACCAAGTTGGGCGGTGTGAGCTCCGGTATGTTTTCTTCATTAAATCTTGCTTCGGGCTCGTCACCTTACCAGGATGATCCGGAAAAAATTAAGGAGAATTTCATCCGAATAGCGGAGAGCATCGGTGTCGAGCCGGAATCCATGGTATTCTCGGATCAGGTCCATAAAACCAATATCCGCCTGGTTAATTTCGTTGACAGGGGCAAAGGGTTTATTAATCCGAGGGATTACTCGGAAATAGACGGCCTGATAACAAACACGCCCGGGGTAACACTGGTCACCAGGTATGCCGATTGTGTTCCAATTTTCTTCGTCGATCCCGTTCGGAAGGCAATCGGCCTTTCCCACGCGGGATGGAAGGGAACAGCAGGCCGGATTGGCCCGAAAACCGTTTATGAGATGAACAAGGCCTTCGGCAGCAACCCGGAGGATATAGTATCGGTCATCGGTCCTTCCATATGCGCCGGTTGCTATGAGGTCGGCAAAGACGTGGCTGATAGGTTCAAGGAAATAAATAATATAATGGTTGAAGACGGCAATAACCCCGTTCTTTTAAACAAAGGCGGCGGCAAATACCGGCTTGATCTTTGGGAGGCAAACCGAAGGCTGCTGCTTAAGGCGGGTCTTAAGCATGAAAACATCCATATCAGCGGGGTTTGCACCGCATGCAACCATGAAATTCTGTTCTCCCACAGAAAAACGGGCGGAAAGCGCGGCAGCCTCGCCGCATTTCTTGCCATCAAGGATTAGCGTAATGGCAGATTGGAGATATTTATGAAGAATAAATCACATGTAATACAAGCCGTTGAATCGGGAAGCATAGCGGAGGAGCTTGGAATAGCCGCAGGTGACCGTCTCGTTTCCATAAACGGCACTGAAATTAGGGACGTTCTTGATTATCATTACCTGGTAAAGGATGAATTCATAACCGTCCTGATACAAAAGTCCGACGGTGAAGAATGGGAGTTTGAAATAGAAAAGGACTATGATGACGATTTGGGCCTGGTATTCGAAGAAGGCCTGATGGACTCTTACAAGTCCTGCAGGAATAAATGCATTTTCTGCTTCATTGACCAGATGCCCCCGAATATGAGGGAAACCCTGTATTTTAAGGATGACGACGCAAGGCTCTCATTTCTTCAGGGAAATTATATTACATTGACCAACTTAAGCGATGAAGAACTCGACCGGATAATATTTTACAAGCTGTCTCCAATTAACATATCAATCCATACCACAAATGAAGAGCTCAGATGCAGGATGCTTAACAACCGGTTTGCGGGCAGTTCCCTTTCAAAGATGTACAAACTTAAAGAAGCAGGCATTGAGCTAAACGGACAGATTGTGCTCTGCAAGGGTTGGAATGACAAGGAGGAGCTTGAGAAAACCATTCATGACCTTGCCGCGCTGCTTCCCGAGATGAAAAGCGTTTCGGTTGTGCCCGTGGGGCTTACAAAATACAGGGAGAAACTGATCCCTCTTGAACCGTTCACCCGTGAAGATGCCGTCGAGGTAATTGAAACCGTCCGCCGCTGGCAGAATATTTTCCTTAACCATTATGGAACAAGGTTTATTTATTGTGCTGACGAGTGGTATATAAAGGCGGGGCTTCCCATACCAGACGAGCAGTCCTATGAGGGATACCCGCAGATTGAAAACGGGGTGGGACTTGTGCGGTCATTTATGGATGAGTTTCGCTTAAGCTTGAAAAACACAAAGGGTGACGGCAGAGCCAAGAAATTATCCATAGCCACAGGTGTTCTTGCCGCACCGTTTTTAGAACAGATGGCAAAAGAAATAACAGGTATGTTCCCTAATATAAATCTTTATATATATACTATAATAAATGATTATTTCGGAGATAACATAACCGTTGCGGGACTTTTGACCGGTACCGATATTATTAACCAGCTTAAGGGCAAAAACCTGGGTGATTGCCTGCTGCTTCCCGAGGTCCTGCTTCGCCATGGCGAAACCGTGCTGCTTGACGACGTAACGGTTGATGACATTGAAAACGCTTTACAAACCAAAATCTGTATTGTAAAATCTGATGGACGGTCTTTTCTGGATGCGGTATTGAATTATTAGACCCATTTACATCTGGAAAGCAAGGGAGATACTATGAAGAAACCGATTGTTGCAATCATTGGCAGGCCCAATGTAGGTAAATCAACATTATTCAACGCCCTGGCCGGCGAAAGGATATCGATTGTCGATGATATACCCGGCGTTACCCGGGACAGGATTTATGCCGATGTCACGTGGCTGAACACTCAATTTACAATAATAGATACCGGCGGAATAGAACCGGACAGCAGGGATGAAATGCTTTCCTACATGCGCGAGCAGGCGGAATTGGCCATAAATTCCGCGGACGTCATCATTTTCCTGGTCGATGTGCGGCAAGGGCTTGTTGACGCGGATACAAAGGTGGCCGACATGCTCAGGCGCAGCGGGAAGCCTATTGTCCTGGTGGTAAACAAGGTGGATAACTTTGAAAGGCTCATGCCCGATGTATATGAGTTCTACAACCTCGGCATCGGGGATCCCCATCCGATTTCTGCGGCTTCAAAGCTGGGCTTCGGAGACATGCTTGACGAAGTGGTGAAGTATTTTGACACCAGGGCTAATGCCGAAGCGGATGACGACCGCCCGAGAATTGCCATAGTGGGAAAGCCCAATGTGGGCAAATCCTCAATCGTCAACAAGCTTGTCGGTGAAAAGCGCGTTATTGTATCAGATATAGCCGGCACCACCAGGGACGCGATAGATACGCCGGTCCGCAGGAACAAGAAGGAATACGTGCTCATTGACACAGCCGGACTAAGAAGAAAAAGCAGGATAAAGGAAAGCCTGGAGCGCTTCAGTATTGTCCGTACCGTGGCCGCCATAGAGCGTTCCGATGTGGTGGTACTTGTCATAGACGCCACCGAAGGGGTTACCGAACAGGACGCCAAAATCGCTGGCATAGCCCATGACAGGGGCAAGGGGCTTATTATAGCCGTCAACAAATGGGATTTGATCAGGAAGGACAGCAAAACCGTCAATAAATATACCCGTGACATAAAGAATATCCTTTCATTTGCCACGTATGCGGAGGTTACGTTCATATCCGCGGTGACCGGCCAAAGGCTTAATAAGCTTTTTGATATAATCGAAAAAGTAATCCAATATCAAAACCTTAGGATAGCGACGGGCGTTTTAAATGAGATATTGGCTGAAGCCACATCACTTCAGCAGCCTCCGTCGGACAAGGGAAAGCAGTTAAGACTTTATTACATTACACAGGTGGCGGTAAAGCCCCCTACGTTCGTTATTTTCGTCAATGACAAGAGCCTGATGCATTTTTCATACACCAGGTATATTGAAAACAAAATACGAGAAGCTTTCGGATTTGCCGGGACTTCCTTAAGATTCATCATAAGAGAGCGAAAGGAGAGCTGACATGTCTGCTGCAAATATCATAATTTGCTTATTGCTTGGATATGCATTCGGTTGTTTCAATACCGGCTTTTTTATCGGTAAAGCGAAGAAAATCGATATAAGACAATACGGCAGCAAAAGCTCCGGCACGACAAACGCGCTCAGAACACTGGGCGCCAAGGCAGGCCTGCTTACTCTTCTTGGTGACATGCTTAAGGCCGTTATACCTGTTTTATTGATAAGATACCTGGTTTTCCCGGAGCTTGAAAGGGTCAGGCTCCTTGAGCTTTATACCGGCCTGGGTGTAGTGCTTGGGCATAATTATCCGTTTTGGATGAAATTTAAGGGCGGCAAGGGCATCGCGGCCACAGCCGGTGCATTACTGGCCATCGATCCGCTTATTCTGCCTTTCGGCCTTCCCATATTTGCTATAGCTGTTGCCGTCACGAGATATGTATCCGTCGGTTCCCTGTTGATTTCCATATTCATACCGACATGGATAGCCATCCGCAATCCCGGTGATTTACATATGCTTTTTGTGTCATTGGCTTATACCGTATTGGCATTCATCAAGCATAGATCAAATATCAAGCGTTTGATTAACGGAACTGAGAACAAGCTTGGGCAAAGAGTAAAGATTGATAAATAAGGAGGTATTTCATGGTTAAGATTGGGATACTGGGTGCAGGAACATGGGGAACGGCTTTGGCCATCCTGTTATGCGACAACGGCCACGATGTTACCATGTGGTCGAAGCTTGAAAGGGAAGCAAAGGAACTGGACGAATCCAGGGACAATATTAAAAACCTTCCAGGGGCAAGGCTTCCGAAGGATGTAAAAATAACCCTCGACCTTAAGGAGGCCTGTACGGATAAGGATCTGATTGTTATGGCGGTTGCTTCGCCTTACATCCGTGCGACTGCAAAAGAGGTGGCTCCGTTCATAAAGGAAGGACAGATAATCGTCAATGTATCAAAGGGCTTGGAAAACGGGACATTGCTTACGCTTGCAGAAGTAATAAGTCAGGAAATCCCTCAGGCCAAGGTGGCCGTGCTTTCCGGACCGAGCCATGCGGAAGAGGTAAGCAGGAGAATCCCCACCACAATCGTTGTAGGCTCACACTGCAAAGAAACGGCCCATTTTATTCAGGATGTTTTCATGAATGAGGTTTTCAGGGTTTATACAAGCCCTGACATGATTGGCATAGAGCTTGGCGGAGCCTTAAAGAACGTTATAGCCCTTGCCGCCGGTGTAATCGACGGATTGGGGCTTGGTGACAACACGAAAGCGGCCCTGATAACCCGCGGCATGGCCGAAATCAGCCGGCTGGGAGTTGCCATGGGCGGATACATGGAAACATTTTCAGGTCTTTCGGGAATTGGTGACCTGTTTGTTACCTGTACTTCAAGGCACAGCCGGAACAGGAATGCCGGCGTATTGATTGGACAGGGATATCCCCTGGATGAGGTATCAAAAATGGTCAACCAGGTTATCGAAGGTGTCAATACCGCCAAAGCGGCACTTGCCCTTGCCAGGAAATATAACGTTGAAATGCCTATTGTCGAGCAGGTCAACCTCGTTTTGTTTGAAGGAAAATCCCCTCAGGATGCGGTTGCCGACCTGCTTGTAAGAGATAAGCGAAAGGAATACAGCACACTTGACTGGGACTAATAAGAAGATGAATCCAATATTAAAGGAAATCCTAAGCTGGATACTGCTTGTCGCAGCCACCCTGTTTATTTCGACCCTGATTAACAGCCAGGTGTTGTCACTGGCTACCGTAAAAGAGGTTTCGATGCAGGATACCCTGTATGAGAACCAGACCCTGGTTATAAACCGGCTGGCATACAGAAACAGGCAGCCCAGGACCGGGGATATAATTGTCTTTTACCAGGAAAGGGAAATAGGCTCATTTCCGCAGGAATTTTTACGTTCACTGGGGAACATGAACCCGTTTAAAAGGAGCGAAAACGAAAGAAGGAACAGGCTGGTCAAGCGCGTAATCGGGACTCCGGGTGATGTAATAGATATTGCTGACGGTCATGTCTACCTGAACGGAGAAATGCTTGACGAGCCTTATGTTAAGGGGCTAACCTTCAGGGACAGTTTTGAGCTTCCCGTTACGGTGGGAGAGAACCAGCTCTTTGTAATGGGTGACAACCGCGAGAAAAGCAAGGACAGCAGAACCTTTGGCCTGATTGATCTAAGCCACGTGGAGGGCAAGGTCGTATTCAGGTTATTCCCCGTTAATAAATTCGGAAGAGTAAAATAATCAAAATTATTGGTACAACAAGTACATATACGGTATCATAGATTTTTACTGCCCAGCATATCTTTAACTATAACAATAGGAGGTTAGCATATGTTAGGGCAGTTTGATATTTATAATGATATCCAAGCTAGGACAGGCGGTGAAATATACATAGGTGTGGTAGGGCCGGTCAGAACAGGAAAGTCCACCTTTATAAAGAGATTCATGGATCTCCTGGTCATACCGGGTATTGAGGATGTCCACAGCCGGGAAAGGGCAATAGACGAGTTGCCCCAGGCCGCTGCGGGCAAAACCATCATGACAACCGAACCGAAGTTCATACCCAAAGAAGCGGCCGAAATATCGCTGAACGATGAAACAAAGGTTAAAATACGCCTGATTGACTGCGTAGGCTATATGGTTGAAGGAGCATCAGGGCATATTGAAAACGACCATGAACGCATGGTAAAAACCCCTTGGTTCGACTATGAGATTCCTTTTACCCAGGCGGCGGAAATCGGAACCAGGAAGGTAATTAACGACCATTCAACCATAGGCATAGTCGTTACAACGGACGGAAGCTTCGGTGAAATACCGAGAACCAATTACATGGCTCCGGAGGAAAAAACCATAGAAGAGTTAAAGCGGCTTGGAAAACCGTTCATTGTAATACTGAATACCAGCAAGCCATATTCAAATGATACCCTGCGAATCGCTGAAGAAATCGCCCAGAGGTACGACGTAACCGTCATTCCTTTAAACTGTGAACAGTTAAGAAAAGAAGACATTCATCACATAATGGAAAACGTCCTGTCCGTATTTCCGATTTCAGAAATTAATTTCTACATGCCAAAATGGGCCGAGATACTTCCTGCGGACCACTGGCTGAAGAAGGATTTGATTGCTTCTGTTAAGTCACTGTTCCAAAACATCAGCCGCATCAAGGACATTAACGAAGACAGGTTGGGAACCGACAGCGAATATGTCAAACGTTTCAAGGCAGAGAAGCTAGATATGCAGACAGGCGCGGTAACAGTTAATGTGGAATTTGACGACGAGTATTATTACAAGATTATGAGCGACTTGATCGGTGTGCCCATAAGCGGTGAATACCAGCTTATTGCAACCATAAAGGAGCTTGCCGGCAAAAAATCGGAATTCGATATGGTCTCCCAGGCGGTTACGCAGGTTAAAAGCAGCGGTTATGGCATTGTTTCACCGCTTAAGGATGAAATATGCATAGAAGAGCCGGAGATCATGAAGCATGGCAGCAAATACGGCGTGAAAATCAAGGCCAGCGCTCCGTCCATTCATATGATCCGTGCAGAAATCATGACCGAGGTCGCTCCCATCGTCGGCACCGAGGAACAGGCTAAGGATTTGATTAATTATATCAATGAAAACGCCCGGACCAACCCCGAAGGCATTTGGGAAACCAATATATTCGGCAAGTCCATCCGCCAACTGGTTGAGGACGGAATCAACAGCAAGATAAACAAGCTTACTGATGACAGCAGGCTTAAGCTTCAGGAAACAATGCAGAAGATAATAAATGACAGCAGTGGTGCACTGGTATGCATAATTATATAATTTTTTAAATCATTGTTAAAAAATATTGATTTCATAAAACCGTCTATTACAATCAGTTTAATATTTTTAATTGTAATAGACGGTTTTTATAGTTCATAGGTCCTATAAAATCATATGATTTTGTTAATAACGCCGAAAACTGAAAAATTTTTGACATATTGTTGACAAGAATGCACTACTTTGCTATAATATTCCCGTAATACATTTAATAATTATGTAACAATTTCGTTAATACTATTCATTACCTGGATTTACCCGGTTTAATAACCATTGAATAATACAAGTATCATCGGAGGACTTTACAACATGAAACGTAAGCCCTTGAAGTATTACCTGGCAAGTTTTCTCGGAATAATTGTATATCTTGCAAGTTCCACCCCTGCAATGGCTACCGAACATGCGGTTGCAGGTTTCATTTATGATATAACAGGTATAGACATTGCTCCGGTGACAGACGGGGCTTCATCAGATAATCAGAATGTGTCCGCTATGTCATTGGATTCTACTCCTATTCCCGGATTCAACAATATCGGAATTGCCAATGTTGAAACAAATCTTTTAATCCGCAAGGAACCCAATTCCAATGCAACAATACTCGGAAAAATGCCGAGGCATTCAGGCTGTGAGATTCTTGAGCCCGACAATAACGGCTGGACGAAAGTTAAATCCGGTAAAGTAACAGGATATGTCAAGAGCGAATATCTTATAACAGGGCCTGAAGCTTCGAAGCTTGCATTGGAGATTGCAATCCATGTGGCTACATTCAACGGAGAAGGCCGCCTGCGCGTCAGAAAGGATCCGTCCATAAGCGACGACAACATAATTGACTTTATAGCACCCGGTGAAGAGATACTTGTTCTTGATCCGTTGGTTGTAACATACGGTGAGGAAATCAACAAATGGGTTAAGGTAAGTCTTGACGGTGACGATTCCGAAGAGGGTACCGTCGGTTATGTCGCAAAGGAGTATGTCGATTTGTCATATAAGCTCGCACAGGCTTATACAATTGAAGAATTAACATACGGAACAGGAGTCTCGAATAAGAGAGCCAACATAGTAAATTATGCCAAGAAGTTCCTCGGTTACAGATATGTTTGGGGAGGCTCAGGCATTAACAATCTAAAGAAAAACAAGGGTGTCGACTGCTCGGGATTTGTACAGGCGGTATTCGGTGAATTCGGTTACTCACTGCCAAGAACATCCAGAGACCAGGCTAAATACAGCAGGGGCACAACCATATCGACTTCACAGTTAAAACCCGGCGACCTTATATTCTACGGCAGCAAGTCATATATAAACCATGTGGCAATATATATTGGCAACAACAAGATAATACACGCCAGCAACAGGAAGGACGGCATCAAGATATCCAACGCATTCTACAGAACACCTGTCAAGTGCGTAAGAATTATTAATGACTGACGAATCTGAATTATATCCTATATGGATTGAATATAATTAGATATCCATTTCAATATATTACAGAGCCATAGTTAAGAACTATGGCTCAACTTCTTTATAACCGATGTGGACAAACCAATTTTGATATTATACAATTAATATTAGCTTTAGTACAAGGTTGGGAGCACATCATGGACCTGATTTTTTATTTATTGGCAGTTACCATAGGCCTGTTAATCTATTATGCAGCTAACGGCCATATGCAGAGAAAGCATTATATAGAACGATTGAAAAGGGAATGGGGAACGGTACCTGAATCTGATTACACCTCTGAAAAAATGGAGGTTGTGAAGGCCTATTACCTGACGCAGAAGGAAGATTATACGGATATTGACGATATAACCTGGAATGACCTGGACATGGACGAAATATACCAAAGAATCAACAATACCCAAAGCTCCCTTGGTGAAGAGTATTTATATGCCCTGCTTCGCAAACCGTGCTTTGATCCCGCCGAGCTTGAAGAAAGAAACCGGTTGATGGAGTTCTTTCAGAGGGATGAAGCAGCAAGACTGAAGGTACAGGAAAAACTTTTAAAGATAGGAAAGCTAAGAAGAATATCGGCATTTGAATATGCGGACAAGCTTTGCAATAAGGAACCAAAAAGCAACCTGCCGCATTACCTGTCAATCCTGTGCGTATTATTTTCCTTTGCTTTAATATTCATAAATCCTGCTGTCGGTGTTGGGCTTTTATTATTCTTTTCGATATTTAATATTGTTACGTACTTAAGGTATAAGACCGATCTTGAGAACTACCTTTTAATCATATCATTTCAGCTCAGGCTGCTGGACGCCTCGGAAAAGCTGCTGAAACTTGACATACCCGAGCTTATGGAGTATAAGAACCGCCTTGCCGACGACCTGAAGGCTTTTAAACGGTATAAGAGGGGCTCCTCAATCGTTGTTGCAAGAAACATAAGCGGCAATCCTTTTGAGATTTTGCTGGATTATTACCGCATGACAACACATCATGACCTAATAAAGTTCAATAACATGATCGGCTTCTTTAAGAAAAACCGGGAAGCCATGTTCAGGTTATTTAAAACCGTGGGATTCCTGGACAGCATGACAGCAGCCGCATCCTTCAGGGAAACAGTCGATTATTATTGCATCCCGAAGCTTTATCATTGCAATAATCAAAAACCACGGCTTTCCGTAACCGATGTGTATCATCCGCTGATTGAAAATGCGGTACCAAACTCAATAACCGAGGACAGATGCACCCTTATTACCGGATCAAATGCATCGGGAAAATCCACATTCATTAAATCCCTGGCGGTAAACCAGATACTTTCCCAGACCATCTATACGTCCTTAAGCCGCAGGTTTGAATCCAACTATTTTGTAATGTACTCCTCAATGGCGCTTACGGACAGCATATTAAATAATGAAAGCTATTTTATCGTGGAAATAAAATCCCTGAAGCGGATCCTCAATAATACAAAGGGGAAATACCCGATGCTCTGCTTTATTGACGAGGTGCTCCGCGGCACAAACACCCTGGAAAGGATAGCCGCATCCTCAAGGATTCTTGCTTCACTTTCGGATGAAAATGCCCTTTGTTTTGCGGCCACCCATGATATCGAGCTGACATACATCCTTGAAAACTGTTATTCCAATTATCATTTCAGGGAGAAAATAGAAGGCGACAGGGTTTTATTCGATTACAAGCTGTATAGGAACAGGGCGGTAACTAAAAATGCCATCAAGCTGCTTAAGCTGATGGGATACTCGGAGAGTATCATAAAAGAGGCGGAGGAAGCCGCTGACGAATACTTAAGGACGGGTGAGTGGAAAGTACTCGAATAATAAACGCTTATCAGGAGGCATCATGCTTGCGAAAGTAAACATATACACGGATGGGGCGGCCAGGGGCAATCCCGAGGGTCCCGGCGGATACGGTACTATTATCGAATATGTTGACTCAAAGGGCGTCCTGCATGTCAGGGAATACAGCGGCGGATACAGGAAAACCACCAACAACCGGATGGAGCTTATGGCGGCCATCGTTGGGCTTGAAGCTCTTACCAGGCCTTGCCGGGTAACCTTGTACTCCGACTCGCAGTATCTGGTCAAGGCTTTTACCGAGCACTGGCTGGATGAATGGATAAAGAAGGGCTGGAAAAGAGGGCAGAACCAGCCGGTTAAGAATGTAGACCTTTGGAAGCGCCTGCTCAAGGCCATGGAACCCCATGAGGTTGAATTTGTATGGGTGAGAGGCCATGACGGGCATCCGCAGAATGAACGCTGTGACAAGCTGGCTACCTCTGCGGCCGACGGAGAAAACCTTTTGGATGACATAACCTACGATACGTAATACAAGATACATACGAAAGGACATAACGGCAATGACAAACCTGACCCCATTAATGCAGCAATATATGGAGATAAAAGAGCAATATAAAGACTGCATCCTGTTTTACCGCTTGGGAGACTTTTACGAAATGTTTTTTGAGGATGCGAAAATATGCTCTAAGGAACTGGAGATAGCTCTTACCGGCAAAAATATCGGCAATGACGAACGGGCACCCATGTGCGGAGTGCCTTATCATGCTGTTGACAATTATCTCAGCAAGCTGATTTCCCGCGGGTACCGCGTAGCCATCTGCGAACAGGTGGAGGACCCTAAGCTGGCCAAGGGCCTGGTAAAAAGAGATGTAATCAGAATTGTAAGCCCGGGCACGAATCTCAATACCCAGGCACTGGATGAAACAAGGAACAACTATCTTATGAGCATCGTGCATACGGTTGACACATACGGAATCTCGATAGTCGACGTTACTACCGGTGATTATTATGTTACTGAAATAGACGAGGACCGCAGGCTGCTGGACGAGATTTATAAATGGTCGCCCTCGGAAATCATCTGCAACGATTCGTTCCTGGTTTCCGGCATAGATGTTGAAGCATTAAGGTCCGTATACAATATTGCAATATCTCCCCTGGAGCCCTGGTATTTTGACGACACGTTGTGTGTCAGGGCTTTGATGGAGCATTTTAAGGTTGGGAATCTTGACGGTATTGGGCTCAAAGATTATACGATCGGCACAATCGCCGCGGGAAGCATAATGCTCTTCCTGAGGGAAACCCAAAAAACCGCATTAACCCATATAATAAAGATTACGCCGTATACTTATGACAGGTACATGCTTCTTGACAGTACCACCATACGAAATCTTGAGCTTACCGAGACAATACGGGACAAGCAAAAAAGAGGCTCCCTGCTGTGGGTTCTTGACAAGACTAAAACCGCCATGGGTGCCAGGCTGCTTCGAAGCTGGCTTGAACAGCCCTTGATTGATTATGCAATGATAACGCAACGGCTGGATGCCGTAAAAATGCTCAAGGAAAACATGATTACGAGGGAAGAAATCCGGGAATATCTCGGTTCGATATATGATTTGGAAAGGCTTATGGGCAAGATAAGCTATAAAAGCGCCAACCCCAGGGATTTGATCGCATTTAAAAACTCCCTGGAAATGCTTCCGCATATCAAGTTCCTTATCCGGCATATGGACTGCAGGCTTATAAAAGAAATTTATGATGAGTTGGACGATTTGTCCGATTTATATGAGCTTATAAGCAACTCCATTAATGACGATCCTCCGGTTAATATTAAGGAAGGCGGCATTATAAAGGATGGATATAGTGAAGAGGTCGACCGCTTAAGAAGGGCCAAGACCGAAGGCAAGGATTGGCTCATGGAGCTTGAAAACAGGGAGAGGGAATCAACCGGAATAAAGAACCTCAGAGTAAGGTTCAACCGGGTCTTCGGTTATTATCTGGAGGTAACCAATTCTTATAAGAATCTCGTGCCAAAGGACTGGATAAGAAAACAGACCCTGGCCAACGCTGAGCGATATACCACGGAAAAGCTCAAGGAACTGGAAGATATAATCCTTGGCGCCGAGGACAAGCTGTTTTCCCTGGAGTATGATTTGTTCTGCGAGATCCGGGACCGGATCGGACTTGAGGTAAAGCGGATTCAGCAGACCGCAAAAGCCGTGGCCAAGCTTGATGTGTTTGCTTCACTGGCCTTGGTGGCGGAAAGAAACAACTACGTATGTCCGGATATAAACACGGAGGGCAGGATAGTAATTAAAAGCGGCCGACATCCCGTGGTTGAAAGAACAATCACAAATGATATGTTCGTTGCCAATGACACGTATCTTGACAATGAAGCCAACCGTGTATCCATAATAACCGGCCCGAACATGGCCGGAAAATCAACCTATATGAGGCAGACAGCGTTGATTGTCCTTATGGCCCAGATAGGAAGCTTTGTTCCTGCGGAAAGCGCGGATATTGGCATTGTGGACAGGATTTTCACAAGAGTTGGAGCATCCGACGACCTTTCCGGCGGGCAAAGCACCTTCATGGTTGAAATGACCGAGGTTGCCAATATTCTTAGAAACGCGACGAAAAACAGCCTGCTCATACTGGATGAGATTGGCAGGGGAACCAGCACATTTGACGGTCTTTCCATAGCATGGGCGGTAATAGAGCATATAAGCAACAAATCCCTGCTTGGAGCCAAAACCCTCTTCGCAACCCATTACCATGAACTCAGCGAGCTGGAAGGCAAGCTTGAGGGTGTCAATAACTACCGCATAGCTGTAAAGGAACAGGGTGACGATATAATATTCCTTAGAAAGATCGTCAAGGGAAGCGCCGATAAAAGCTACGGCATACAGGTTGCCAAGCTTGCCGGTGTCCCGGAATCCGTAATTAAGCGCGCCAACCAGATAGCCGAAAAGCTAAGCGATAACGATATCACCGTGAAAGCCAAGGCCCTTTCTACATTTGTAGAATCAAAGCCGGTTGACAAAAAAGGCAGCCCTGCAGATGGTTCTACATTTGCAGAACAGCTTTCCCTGTTCTCATTCCTGGGAAACGAGGATATTATTACTGAAATCAGGGAAATGGATATTACAATGCTTACGCCATTGGATGCACTGAACAAGCTTTACCAACTGCAAAAGAAGATTAAAGACAGGATATAGAAAAACCTATATCAATAATACATTGTCATGAAGGGGCGAAACCATGCCGTCAATACACATACTGGACGAAAATACAATAAACCAGATAGCCGCCGGGGAAGTGGTGGAAAGGCCAAGCGCGGTCGTTAAGGAGTTGGTTGAAAACTCCCTGGACGCCGGGGCTTCCGCCGTAACCGTCGAAATAAAAGAAGGCGGGTTAAGCCTTATAAGGGTAACCGATAACGGCTCGGGAATAGCCAGGGATGATATTCCCACGGCATTTATGCGCCATGCGACCAGCAAGATAAGCTCCGCCGCCGATTTATTCAGCATCAAAAGCCTGGGCTTTCGCGGTGAGGCCTTGTCAAGCATAGCCGCGGTATCCCAGGTCGAGCTTATAACAAAGGAGCCCTCATCCTTAAACGGCTACCGGTATATAATCGAAGGTGGAGAAGAAAAATATATTGAAGAAATCGGCTGTCCTTCCGGCACCACAATTATTGTAAGGAATTTATTCTACAATACTCCCGCAAGGCGGAAGTTTCTAAAGACCGCGGCAACTGAAGCAGGTTATGTAAGCGACTTGGTTGAACGCCTCATGGTATCCCATCCGGAGGTGTCCTTCAGGTTTATTGTAAACGGCAATCTGAAGCTCCAGTCTTCAGGTACTGGCAATGTAAAAGACATTCTTTACAGCATTTACGGAAAAGACATAGTAAGGGAATTAATATATGCGGAGCATGCCGCAAATGATGTCAAAATCAAGGGTTATATCGGAAAGCCCGCAATAAGCAGGGGCAGCCGCAGCCATGAGAATTACTTCATAAATGGCAGATATATCAGAAACGGCATTATAGTAAAGGCTATTGAAGACGCATACAGGCCATACCTTATGCAGAACAAATATCCCTTCACGTCGCTTTATTTCGAGATAACACCGTCATTGCTTGATGTGAATGTGCACCCGCAAAAGCTTGAGCTTAAGCTGAACAACCAAGACCAGGTATACGAAATGACGTATACCCTGGTAAAAGACGCCTTATCCCAAAAAGAGCTGATACCGAAGGTAATCCTTTCAAATGAGCATAAGGAAAACGACGGCAAAAAAACCGCGTCAAATACCGGTTATACCGTAAAACTCCCCGAGCCCTTTGAGAAAAACCGTATGAATCAGCTCAAGGCGCTGGAGACAATTGCCGGTGAGCTGAAAAGCAATGACGCAGCGGAAATAGAAAAGGATACCCTGTATGATGATAATGCGTCACAGCCAAAGGTAATGGAACAGATTGAGCTGTTCCCGGAAAAGGACGGCAAAGTAACCGGTGAAGGCTCTTTCATATCAAGGCAGGCGCTGGCAAGCCACAGGATAATCGGACAGGTTTTCTCCACTTACTGGCTTGTTGAATACAACAAGGAGCTTTATATCATAGACCAGCATGCGGCTCATGAGAAGGTATTATACGAAAGGATAGTATCGGCCGCAAAGGAAGACAGGCATTCATCCCAGATACTGCTGCCGCCTGTTGTTTTGACGCTGTCCCTGAAGGAACAGCAGGCGGTTAATGATAATATGGACATCCTGCGAAAAATCGGGTATGAAATCGAGCATTTCGGAGGAAACGAATATTCCTTAAGAGCCGTTCCAGCTGACTTGTACGGCCTTACGGACAAGGAACTGTTCCTGGAGTTTGTTGATGAGCTTACCCAAGAGGTGACCGTCCGTAAACCGAATCCTGAGTCCATATTGGAAAAGACCGCGTCCATGGCCTGCAAGGCGGCGGTAAAGGCAAACCATTCATTTTCAACGGAGGAAGCGGCAGCCCTGATAAAGGAATTGATGACGCTGGAAAATCCTTATCACTGCCCGCACGGCAGGCCGGTTATCATATCAATCAGTCAGTACGAGCTTGAAAAGAAGTTTAAGAGGGTACTATGAACAAAAAACCGTTGATAATTTTAACAGGTCCAACATCGGTCGGAAAGACAGCCTTGTCAATAAAGCTTGCCAAGGCTGTGGACGGGGAGATTATTTCCGCCGATTCCATGCAGGTTTACAAATACATGGATATCGGAACCGCCAAAATCACACGGGATGAAATGGACGGAGTTCCGCACTACCTGATAGATGAATTCGAGCCCCATGAGGATTTTAATGTTTTCATATTCAAGCAGTATGCCAAAAGATACATTGAACAAATCCATCAAAGGAATAAAACCCCCATACTCACAGGCGGAACCGGATTCTACATCCAGGCCGTATTATACGATATTGACTTTGATGAAAGCGAGACCGATATTGAATTCAGGAATGAGCTTGAGCAGATTGCCTCAATCAAGGGTTCGCAATACATCCATTTCCTGCTTAAGACGGTGGACCCTGAAAGCGCGGAAGCAATACATCCCCATAATATAAAGCGGGTAATCCGCGCCCTGGAATATATACGGCTTACAGGCAAGCCCATATCAGCCCACAACAGAGAGCAGAGGCAAAAGGAATCCCCTTACGCGTATAAATACTTTGTACTGAATACGGACAGGGAAAAGCTTTATGAAAATATCAACAAAAGAGTGGACATAATGATAGAAAAGGGTCTTGTCGAAGAGGTAAAAAGGCTCATGGACATGGGGTACACAAAGGACATGGTCTCCATGCAGGGCCTGGGTTATAAGGAAATCATCGAATATCTTGAAGGAAACCGCACCCTGGACGAGGCAATAGAAATTATAAAAAGAGATACCAGGCATTACGCAAAAAGGCAGATTACCTGGTTTAAGCGTGAAAAGGACGTTATCTGGATAGACAAGGACAGCTATTCAAATGACGAAGAAATCATAAATTACATGCTGAAAGAGATAAGGCAGATATTATAGCCTTCGGTATTTTGCAGTTTTATGCTGTATTCATTAAGTAACGAAGGATAGTTTACTTTGACCGGTTTGGAGGATTATAAGTGATTGCATCTGATTTGAACTCATTTTATTCTGAAATGGGCATTGACCCGAAATTAGCTGAGCTTGGCTATAAAATAGAAGAAGACCTTAAGGACAGGTTCCGGGCCATAGATAAAACCGCAGAGTATAACCAGCTTAAAATACTGAAGGCCATGCAGGACAACCGGGTCAGTGACGTTCATTTTGCCGCAACAACCGGGTACGGCTATAACGATATCGGCAGGGATACTTTGGAAAGGGTATATGCCGATGTTTTTCATGCTGAGGACGCCCTGGTAAGGCCCCAGCTTATCAGCGGCACCCATGCGCTGACCGTCGCCCTGTTCGGCAACTTAAAGCCCGGGGACGAGCTTTTATCCCCCGTGGGAAAGCCCTATGACACCCTGGAGGGCGTTATAGGCATAAAGAAAACCAGAGGTTCTCTTGCCGAGTACGGCATTACCTATAAACAGGTTGATTTATTGCCTGACGGAAGCATTGATTATGACGGCATAAGGAAAGCCATCGGCCCGAAAACCAGGATGGTTACTATCCAAAGGTCTAAGGGATATGCGGACAGGCCCACATTGTCGGTGGAGCAGATTGGTGAACTGATTTCATTTATGAAGGATATCAAGCCCGACCTGGTATGCATGGTTGACAACTGCTACGGGGAGTTCGTTGAAACCATCGAGCCTACCGATTTCGGCGCCGACCTTTGCGTAGGCTCCCTCATTAAGAATCCGGGCGGCGGGCTTGCGCCTATAGGAGGATATATAACAGGTAAAACCGAATATGTGGACAATGCCGCCTGCCGGCTTACCGCTCCGGGCCTTGGCAAAGAAGTTGGGGCAACGCTGGGATTAAACCAAAGCCTTTATCAGGGCTTGTTTTTGGCGCCCCAGGTTGTATCCGGTGCCCTTAAAGGAGCCATATTTGCCGCCAGGCTGTACGAGAATTTCGGATTCAGCGTCCGTCCCGGCTCATATGACGATAGGTATGATATCATCCAGGCCGTTACATTAGGAAGCAAGGAAGCCGTTATAGCGTTTTGTGAGGGCATCCAGGCGGCAGCGCCCGTGGACAGCTTTGTTGCGCCTGTTCCCTGGGCCATGCCTGGATATAACTGTGATGTCATAATGGCAGCCGGCGCCTTTGTCCAGGGCTCATCCATCGAGCTTTCGGCCGATGCCCCGATAAAGCCGCCGTACACGGTTTTCTTCCAGGGCGGACTTACCTGGCATCACGCTAAATACGGCATTTTAAAGTCCCTGCAAAGGCTTTATGAAAAGGGACTGGTAAGCCTTTGACCAACAGATAATTTGACATAAGTTGCGCCTTAGTTACTTTATTACTGTATACAATCAAATTATTTTATGTTAAAATTAAGCTAATAATTTTACATAATAAGGAGCATTTTTATGGCCAGAAATGTTGGTAAAAACAAATGGGCTCTATTTCTGCTGATCCTTGCTGGAATAGTGTTGGGCAGCTTTGTGGGACATCTGGTAAGGGAGGTCGATTTCTTATCCTGGCTTAATTACGGCATTGATTTTTCCATTGGAAAAGCTGACGGCAGCAATGTAGTAAGCCTTGATCTTGGCGCTGTGGCGGTGCATATCGGCATAAAGGTCAAGATAACGGTGGCCAGCGTACTGTTTGCTTTGGCATCAATATTTGTATATAAAAAGATCTAGCATTCATTTTAAAGCGGTCCTGCCGGTTTCTTGGAGAGAGAAGAAGGAGGATGCTTTGAAAAACAATCATTTGACGGTAAAGGAACTCCCGGTGTCCGAAAGGCCATATGAAAAATGTGAGATGTACGGTCCCGGAAGCCTGTCGGACGCGGAGCTTTTGGCGGTAATCCTGAGATCCGGGACGAAGAACCTAAGAGCCATTGATCTGGCGGTGAATGTACTCAATTACTCAAGCAGCTTTCCGGGACTTAAAGGACTTAACTACCTGACATTAAAGGAATTAAGGCAGATACCCGGAATCGGCAGGGTGAAGGCCATCGAGCTGGTGTGCCTTACGGAACTGACAAAGAGAATGTCAAAGGAAGTACATAAGGAAAAGCTTAAATTCACCACGCCGAAAAGCATAGCTGATTATTACATGCAGGATTTGCGGCACCTGTCAAGGGAGCAGGTACTTCTTGTCATGCTGGATTCAAAAAACAGGTTTATAAAGGACACGGTTATGTCAACCGGTACAATCAATGCTTCCATAGTGCCGGTAAGAGAAATCCTGGCACAGGCACTTAGGGAAGACGCAGTAAATATAATACTGATTCATAACCACCCGAGCGGAGACCCCTCCCCAAGCTCCGAGGACATACAGGTAACCAAGAGAATGAAGGAAGCCGGCAATTTAATAGGTTTGACACTTATGGATCATATCATTATTGGTGATAATAGATATATCAGTCTGAAGGAACAGGGGATTTTATAGGCGGCATATATTCATAGCGACATCTTAATAGGAGGAACTCACATAATGGCTCAGAGAACATATGGTATCGATTTTGGCACAAGCACGATAAAAATATGCAGAAAAGGGCAGGGCATAGTATTGGATGAGCGCAATATGATAGCCATTGCCGACAGGAACTCCATAATTGCCATTGGGAATGAAGCATATGACATGTATGAAAAGGCCCCTGCAAACATTGTGGTGTCCAATCCCGTCAGAAGCGGTGTTATTGCCGATGTTTCCAATATGACCGCGCTTCTGGTCCATTTTATGATGAAATTAAGCGGAGGCAAAAAGCCCGGCACGGCAGATTATATTGTGGCAACGCCGACAGATATAACTGAGGTTGAACGCCGTTCCTTTTACGAACTGATATCAAGGTCGAGCCTGAAAGTCGGGCGGGTCAAGATAGTCGACAAGCCCGTAGCCGACGCATTGGGTGCCGGCCTGGAGATAATGACCGCCAGAGGTGTTATGATCGTCGACATTGGAGCGGATACCACCGAAGTATCCATATTGTCCCTGGGCGGCATAGTACTCAGCAAGTTAATCCCGATAGGCGGGAACAAGCTTGATGAGTCCATCAAGGGCATGGTAAAGAAAAAACATAACCTGTACATCGGGGACAAAACCGCCGAAAACATAAAGAAACAGCTTGCCAGCGCGCTTCCTACGGTTGAAGCGTCCGTACAGGTATACGGCAGGGATGTTGTAACCGGACTTCCCGTTCTTATGGAAATTCATTCCAGCACCGTATATGAAGCCATTGCAGAGCATCTGTATTCAATAGTCGATGCAATCCGCATAATCCTTGAAAGGACTCCTCCCGAGATTGCTTCAGATATAATTGACAGCGGTTTATATGTTACGGGAGGTTCAGCAAACATATTCGAACTAAAAGGCCTTATTTCCAAGGAAACCGGTCTTAAGGTCAATATCTGCGAAGATCCGGCCAATACGGTGGTCAACGGCCTGCGCAGGATCATGGACGAAGAACCGCTTTCATCCCTGGCAGATTCATTGAGAGTTAAGAATTTAATTGATTAGGGTGTCGGTAATGAGACGTAGGGAAAAGATACGCTTAAGACCCAAGCATGGGCTTATCATAGGACTGGTTGTGTGCCTTGTCCTGATCCTGATTTCTTTCCGGTTTAACAAGTATTTATATCCGGTCAGAAACGCGGTCGGTTCCGCCATAACACCCATGCAGAAGGGTATAAACATAATCGGGACATATATTTCCGACGGGCTTGCGACTCTGAAAAGCATAGAAGAGCTTGCTGAAGAAAACAAAAGGCTTAAGGAGCAGGTGGACATACTGTCTTACGAAAACAAGCTTCTGCTGCAGAACAAGTACGAACTGGACGAGCTTAGGGAGTTGTACAAGCTTGACCAAAAGTATATAGACTACCCGAAGGTTGCCGCACGAATAATAGATAAGGATACGAACAACTGGTACAATGTGTTTACCATAGACAAAGGTACAAGGGACGGGCTTTCGGCAGGCATGAATGTTATAGCCGGTGATGGCCTTGTCGGCATTATAACCGAATGCTATTACAACCATTCGAAGGTTCGGGCTATTATAGATGATAAAAGCGCTGTTTGGGGCATGTTCCTGAAGACCTCTGACACATGCGTCGTCCAAGGTGACTTAAAGCTTATGGAGGAAGGAAAGCTTAGGGTTGAATTCATAAGCAAGGATGCCGAGGTTGAAGAGGGATATGAAATTGTGACAGCTCATACAAGCCCGAATTTCCTTGAAGGAATACTTATCGGATATGTAACCGGCATTGAGCTTGACCCCAGTACCATGACCAAAAAAGGCTATCTTATCCCGGCGGTGGATTTTGAACGGCTAAGCGAGGTTCTCATAATAACCGAATTAAAGGAACCGCTGCTTACCGAGCCCCCTGAAGAGGTCTCCGAAAATGAACAAGAGAAGTAAATATTTCTTATTGCTTAGAATATTAATATATTTTGTCGAAGTTATCGTTTTCTATGTTCTTCAAAGCTCTCTATACCGGTTTTTCAACCTTGCCGGAGCAATGCCGAACCTGCTTATCATACTTGTGGTATCAAGCGCGTATATGAGAGGATGGATCACCGGGATGACTCTCGGTTTCTTTTCAGGGCTTTTGGTGGATATATTATTCGGCAATATAATTGGCGTTTATGCCATGATAATGATGCTGATCGGTTACCTGACGGGCTTTGCCAACAGGATTTATTCAAAGGACGATTTTACGCTGCCGCTTGTTTTTACCGCGGTGGCAGACTTTTTATACCAGTTTCTTTATTATGTATTCGAGTTCTTATTACGGGGCAAATTGGATTTTTCATATTATTTCCGAAAAATAATCCTTCCGGAAATTATATATACCGTTGCGGCTTCAATCCTTGTGTACAAGCTGCTCCATATGATTAACCATGCTTTAGACCGTAATGAATTCAAGGAGGAGTAACTTTGCTTGATATTTTCCTGGACGGTTTAAAACGAATACTGAAATCAAGGATTTTCCCCTTGGCATTCATATACCTGGCTCTATTCGCAGTACTTATACACCGCCTTTTTGTTTTACAGATAGTCGAAGGCCCCACCTATGCCGAGGAATATGAATACAGGGACACCGAAGTCAGGGAGATTAAGAGCACCAGGGGCAATATCTATGACCGGAACGGCATTCTGCTTGCTTCAAACACTCTTTCTTATTCGGTTGTCATGGAGGACAGCTCTTTAATAACATCAAATAACCAGAGAAATGCCGTAATCCACAAGCTTATACGGATAATAGAAGCAAACGGTGACACCCTCGATGTCCCTTTCTATATAATTCAAAATGAAGACGGTGAATTTGAGTTTACCATTTCCGGTTCCGCGCTAACCCGTTTCAAGAAAAAGGTATATGCATATGCCCTTGTGAACAATGAGCTTACGGAAGCCCAAAAGAACGCGACCGCAAAGGACGTATATGATTTCCTCAAGAACGGAACCAACATATATCCGATGTTCGGCATATCTGACGAATATACCGTGGAAGAAACCCTTAAAATAATGAGTGTCCGGTACGCCCTGTTCAATAACTATCCGAAATATATGCAGATTACGGTGGCTTCCAATATATCGGAGGGCACACTGGCCATGATCAAGGAGAATATGGCGGACCTTCCGGGAGTCGACATCAAGCAGGAAACCAAGCGCATATACTATGACAGCATGTATTTTTCCCATATTCTCGGCTATACGGGACTGATAAATGCCGAGGAGCTTGAAAAGCTTAACGAGGGCCTTGAGGAGGAGTATTACAACTCGACCGATATAGTTGGAAAAACCGGTATTGAAAAGGAATTCGAGGAATACTTAAGCGGCAAAAAGGGCAGTGAAACCGTTGCCGTCAATGAGAACAACAAGGTTGTAGAGGTCGTTGAAAGGACCGAGCCTGTGGCAGGCAATGACATATACCTTACGATTGACGCGAATCTTCAGAAAGCCGCATATCACATATTGGAAAGAAGAATAGCCGGCATACTGCTGGAGCATATAAGGCCCAACCTCGACTACGGCACAAAGGGAGAGAGCGCCAGCAAGATATACACGCCCATATACGAGGTTTACTACGCATTAATAGACAACAACATAATCGACATCAACAGGCTGGCATCCGACGATGCAAAGGATATAGAAAAACAGGTTTATGCAAAATTCAGGGACGCCAGGGATGAGGTTTATTCGAAGCTTGAGGGTTACCTGGCTGCCGGCAACGAGGTAACCAACAACAAGGCGGGCGACATGGAGGAGTACCTTGATTATATCTACGACATACTTGTAGACAAGGGCGTAATATTAATCGACAGCATTGAAAAGGATGACGCGACCCTTCGCTCTTATCAAAACGGAAAAACTCCGCTTAGCGGCTTTTTGCAATATGCCCTTGCGAACAACCATGTGGACCTGACCAAGCTTGGAGTCGACACATACTTCAGTTCCGAGGAGTTGTACCGGAAGCTGCTGGATTATATATGGGACGTTTTGGATAATGATGGCACTTTTAATAAAAAAATATACCGGTATTTGGTGTTTTCGTATAAATTGTCGGGAACAGAAATTTGTCTTTTATTATTTGCCCAAGGTGTGCTAGAATATAATGCAGATGATATTAAAAAGCTTGAAGACGGGACCTTGTCGGCATATAAGTTCATGACGGAAAAGATAAAAAACCTTGAGATAACTCCAGCCATGCTGGCACTGGAACCGTTCAGCGGATCGATTGTCATTAACGATGTCAATACGGGTGAAATATTGGCCATGGTTACTTATCCCGGCTATGACAACAACAAGCTGGCCAATAAGGTTGATCCCGCTTATTATAACTGGCTTTATACGGACAAAACCGATCCGTGGATGAACCGCCCGACAACCCAGCTCATAGCTCCCGGCTCCACATTCAAGATGGTTACGGCGGTTGCAGGACTTGAGGAAGGGGTTGTAACCACAAGCGAAAAGATACTCGACCTTGGTATCTTCGATAAAATAACCCTTCCTGCAAAATGTCACATTTATCCCCGTTCCCATGGATCTGTGGACATGGCCAACGCCATAAAGGTTTCCTGCAACTATTATTTCTATGAAATCGGATATCGTCTTGCTACGGACAGCAAGGGCGAATTTAATGAAAAGCTCGGCTTGAGCCTTATTCACAAGTATGCCTCCCTGTTCGGCCTGGATTCAACATCGGGCGTGGAGATAGGAGAGGCCAGGCCCAACCTGTCAACCAAGGATACGGTCCGTACCACCATCGGCCAGGGAACCAACCTGTTTACACCGGTTCAGCTTTCAAGATATGTAACCACCATAGCCAACGGTGGAACAAATTATTATCTGACGCTGCTGGACCGCATCATCGCGAAGGACGGGAAGACAATCCTTAGGAATGAGCCAAGGGTTTACAAGCAGCTGACCGAGATAAAGAGCTCCACATGGGAGACCATCCGAAAGGGCATGTATATGGTCGCAAATGAGCAAAGAGGCTCCGTATACGAGCTTTATGGCGATTTCCCCATAACAATCGCAGGAAAGACCGGTACGTCCCAGATCAGCCTCAGCAAGCCTAACAATGCCTTGTTCATATCATTTGCGCCTTTTGAGAAACCTGAAATAGCCGTTACGGTGGTAATACCCAACGGCCATACCTCGGGCAATGCAGCTGAAACGGCAAGAGATATATACAAGCTGTATTTCAATCTTGCGGACGCGGAAGAACTGACAACCGGCGGAGCCGTTCTTCCTGAGAACGATATAAGCGCATTTTCAGATTAATATATCACTATGCAGTATTAGGGAGTAAGCCATGAAAGCTGATAATAATTCTGTAATTATTAAAGGGAATAAATACGGTATTGTAGTTGTATTGGACCCTGATATTGAATTTGACGAGCTGAAAAAAATCGTATCCAAAAAATTCAAGGAATCTAAGAAATTCTTTGAAAAAGCCAAGATGGCCATAAGCTTTGAGGGCAGAAAGCTGTCTGATGAAGAACAGAAGGAAATTTTGGATATAATAAGTAATAATACCGATATGCAGATAGTCTGCATTATTGACAATGACCCTAAGACCGAGGAGCTCTTTAAGAAAACCCTCGAGCAGAAGCTCATGGAGATTGAATCCGCCACCGGACAGTTTTACAAGGGAATTCTGCGTTCCGGCACTTCTCTGGAGTTTGAAACCAGTGTGATTATTATTGGCGATGTAAACAACGGAGCCAGGGTGGTATCCAAGGGAAATATAATTGTGCTTGGCTCCTTAAGAGGCAATGCGTATGCCGGTGCCGGCGGCAATACCAATGCATTTGTAGTGGCTTTGGATATGAGGCCGACACAGATCAGGATAGCGGATACCATTGCACGGTCACCGGACAAGCCTGTAAAGGATGAAACGAAGGAAGCAAAGATCGCATTCCTGGAAGACGGGTATATATATATCGAGCCACTGAACAAGAGTATATTAAACGATATAAAGCTATAACCCTATAAAATACCGGGTAATATACAAGCGGTTATAAACCGGCTTGATATTTATTAGATAAAGCCTTAAAAACGAACTGGAGGATAATTTATATGGGAGAAGTTATAGTTGTAACATCTGGAAAGGGCGGCGTTGGCAAAACGACAACAACTGCCAATGTCGGTACCGGATTGGCTATGCTTGATAAAAAGGTTGTCCTGATTGACACCGATATCGGACTGCGCAATCTGGATGTTGTCCTTGGGTTGGAAAACCGCATAGTTTACAATCTGGTTGATGTCATTGAAGGAAATTGCCGTATCCGCAACGCTTTAATCAAGGATAAGCGTTATCCGAACCTTTATCTGCTGCCTGCAGCTCAGACCAGGGACAAGAATGCAGTTTCACCCGAACAGATGAAGAAGCTGGCCGATGAGCTGAGAGATGAATTTGATTACATATTAATGGATTGTCCGGCAGGTATTGAGCAGGGATTCCGTAATGCGATTGCCGGTGCCGACAAGGCATTAGTAGTTACCACTCCCGAAGTATCAGCAGTCAGGGATGCCGATCGTATCATTGGTTTACTGGAAGCCAACGAGATTCATGAAACCTATCTGATTGTCAATAGGCTCCGCATGGATATGGTAAAACGCGGTGACATGATGTCAAGTGACGATGTCACCGAGATTCTGGCAATTGATCTTATCGGCATTGTGCCGGATGACGAAAACATCGTTATATCAGCCAACCAGGGAGAACCGTTGGTCGGCTCGGATTCCTTGGCGGGACGGGCATACATGAACATAGCAAGAAGACTGATCGGTGAGGAGGTACCCTTCTTAAATCTTAACGAAAGGAATTCTTTCTTCAGCAAGCTATTTGGCAGAAGGAAGTAGTAGGGAGGTATATCATGCGTTTGACAGATTTCTTCAAGAAAAAAGGAACCGGCAGCATTGCGAAAGACAGGTTGAAACTGGTCCTCGTTTCTGACCGTGCGGGATGCTCACCCGAGGTTATGGAGCAGATAAAAAACGATATTATCGCGGTAATTTCAAAGTATATTGAAATAGATCTGGAAGGGCTGGATATAAAGATAACCCAGACCGAGTCCGAGTTGCACAACGGACCTGTTCCGGCTTTGTTTGCAAATATTCCGATTAAGGATATGAAGGCTTCGAAGAAATAAGGACGTTATCAGATGCTGAATTTTAAGAAATATGATTTAAAGAGATACAATATATCCTTGCTTGTTGTAGTCACCACTCTGATTGCTATTGGTGTCTTCCTGATCAAACAAGTCAGGCCCGAGGATTACAAGAAGCAGCTGATTGGTTTGATGGGCGGGCTTTTTATAGCCGTTATTGTATCCTTTATTGATTATCATTTTGTCTGCCAGTTTTATATTGTGCTGTATATTATTAACCTGGTCCTGTTGGTCATGGTAAAAGTAAACGGCATTGAATACCACAATGCCCGACGTTGGCTTGATTTGAGATTCTTCGAGCTTCAGCCGTCGGAGCTGACGAAGATCATAATCATTTTATTCTTTGCCAAGCTCTTTACCATGTTCGAGCACAGAATCAACAATATACTGTTTTTGTTAATATCGCTGGTATTGATGGGTATTCCCACATACCTTATATTGACCCAGACGGATTTATCAACCAGTATTGTACTTATGACCATATTTGCCGTATTGGTGTTTACCGCCGGACTAAGCTGGAAAATAATTATTCCGATAATTGTAGTCGGTGTTCCGGCGATGATAGGGCTGTTCTGGTATATCCAGCAGGATTACCAGGTGCTGCTGAGCCCCAACCAACAGCAAAGGGTGCTGTCCATCCTGCACCCGGAGGAATATCCCGGTACAATGTACCAACAGGAAAACTCCATCCAGGCTATAGGTTCCGGCCAGCTTGTCGGCAAGTTCTTTTCTGATGACGCATCAGGCATCAGGGGATATAATCATGTTCCCGTTTCGGAAAGCGATTTCATCTTTTCCGTTGCAGGAGAGGAATTCGGATTTATCGGATGTGTTATAATATTGCTTTTATTTGGTTTCATAATCTTTCATTGCCTGTCCACCGCGGCAAAAGCACCGGATAAAATGGGAACGCTGATTGCTTCCGGAATAGGGGCGATGTTTGCATTCCAGACATTTATAAATATAGGCGTGGTTACATCCATACTGCCGAATACGGGAATCCCTCTTCCCTTCCTAAGCCAGGGGTTGAGCTCACTTATAAGCAGCATGATCGCAATCGGCATTATTTTAAATATACGGCTGCAGCCTAAGAAACAAACCAGATAGAACAGGAGGTGCTTTGCATGAATATTGCCATGATAGCTCATGACGCCAAAAAGAAGCTGATGCAGAATTTTTGTATAGCTTATCGGGGTATATTAAGCAAGCATACTTTGTACGCAACCGGTACAACCGGAAGATTGATAGAAGAAGTCACCAACCTGACAGTTCATAAATATCTTGCCGGGCATCTTGGAGGTACACAGCAGCTTTGTACCCAGATAGAGCATAATCTTATTGACATGGTTATATTTCTCAGAGATCCTCTGACACCCAAATCGCATGACCCCGATGTTAATAATATTTTTATCCTTTGTGACCGGTACAATGTTCCTTTGGCCACAAACCTAGCAACCGCAGAGCTTTTAATTAAGGCACTGGAACGCGGAGATTTGGATTGGAGAGAACTGTATAAATCGTAAAGGGTTGATGTTATTGAAGAAACGGTTGTTTTTAATAGTATTATCATTTGTTTTGCTGCTTTCAGGCTGCAGTAAGTCATCCGACCGGTTCTTTTCGTATAAGGATCATATATCTAATGCGAAAATCAGCATAGGTATTGAGCTTTCCGAAAATCCTTTTTTTGCCGAAAAAATCGTTGTCATTCCGGAAAGCGGGTTTGATGCCGGTGATGATCTGGTCGGTGCCGAAGCAGCTTTTCTTTGCGATGCGACAAACAAAGAGGCTCTTTATGCAAAATCTCCGTATAAGAGGTTATATCCGGCGAGTCTTACAAAGCTTATGACCGCCTTGATTGTCCTTAGGAAAGGTGCCTTGACCGACAGCGTGACCATAAGCTACAACGCTTCGCATATTACTGTTCCCGGGGCCAAGGTATGCGGATTTGAAGAGGGCGACGTCATCTCCATGGAAGCTTTGCTAAACTGCCTGCTGATTTATTCAGGAAATGACGCGGGCATAGCCATAGCCGAGCATATGAGTGGAACTGAAGAAGAGTTTGTCAAGCTCATGAACGCGGAAGCCAAAAAGCTGGGGGCATCGCACACCAACTTTACAAATTCCCATGGCCTTCATGACGATAACCACTATACGACCGTATATGACGTATACCTCATTTTCAATGAGCTTATCCAGTATGATACCTTCCTGAACATTATAAATCAAAGCTCATATACCGCTGTATACAAGGACAGGAATAAGAATGAAAAGCAGATGACATTTAACACCACAAACCTATATCTTAGGGGCGATAAACAGGCTCCGGAAGGCATTACTGTAATAGGAGGCAAAACCGGAGTTACATATAGAGCGGGCAACTGCCTGGTTTTACTGACCAGGGATGAGAATAACACCGAGTACATATCAATTATAATGAAAGCCGGTGATGCAGACTCATTATATTCCGATATGTCGGCACTCCTGTCCCTGGTAACGAAAAATAATGGAACCGAGTGAAATTCTACGCTTGTAGAATTGATTTATAAGTTGTTTTAATAGTCCGTTTATACTATAATAAAACTAACACTATAGCAACAAAGAGGCGTTATAAAAGGGCATTGCATATGTGGTGCCTGCTTATCAAAAGGAGGAGATTGCCATGATACAGATAATTGCCGGTTCAAAAGGAAAAGGAAAGACAAAGATACTGCTTGAAAAGGTTAATAACGAGGTGAAAACAGCAAAGGGCAGTATAGTTTACCTTGACAAAAACAACAAGCACATGTATGAGCTTTCAAACAAGATCAGGCTGATTAATGTTAAAGATTACCTGATTGAAAATTCCGATGAATTCCTGGGTTTTCTGTGCGGCATCATTTCTTGTGACCATGATCTTCAATCCATTTATCTGGACAGTTTCTTGACAATTGGTTATGTCAATGACGACAACATCAATCAAGTGTTTAATAAAATTGAAGCCATTTCAAACCGGTTCAATATCAACCTGTGTTTGAGCGTTTCCATGAACTATGATCAAATCCCCGAGAATATGAAAAAGAATGTAATAGTGGCCTTGTAAAAGGATATTTGTTAATATCCCGGTTTTTTGCTTCATATTCTCAGGTTGACATATACCTTAACAATAAAATACCTAAATAATATATTAAGGCTTCAGGTTAAAAACCGGAGCCTTTTATATATTAAATCAATATTCTGATTTCATGCCGATTCCTTATTCTTCATTTCTAAGCCTTCCGAAAAAGCTCAGGGAATACAGTCCGGATATACCTATAATGGCATATATGATCCTTGTAACCAGGGTCATCTCTCCAAAGATGGCTCTTACCAGATCGAACTCAAAAAACCCGATAAGGCCCCAATTGATTGCCCCGATTGCGACCAGCAGCAAAGCAATATAATCTAATGTTTTCATATAAAAACCTCCTTCATGACATTCAACTGACTAATTATTAGTATTGTATTTATTATTATTTCTATTCCGAGAAATATCTCTGTTTTTATATTTTCCATATTTACCGTCTTTATGCATGGTTATTTGAAATATATAACTTGTAACCGCCTGTTTTATTAAGTATAATATATTTTAATGGAAGTTAACGGTACATATTGTATCGGGTTGATGGAGGCATAAGCTTGAGTAAAAGCGGCAGGGTTGTAAAATTCAAAAGGCGCAGAACATTAAATGTCGGCATAATCATCTTCTTAATACTCTTTATATACATTGCCATTAATATATATATTTATTTTACAAAAGAGCATATATCCATCTATGAGGTACAAGAGGGGTATAATACCACCAACAGCCGTGTTACAGGGCTTATCCTGCGCCAGGAAAGGCTTGTTTACACCCCGAAAGCAGGCTACATTTATTACTTCCTAAAAGAAGGCTCAAGGGTTGCCAAAAACTCAACGGTTTTTTCCGTGGATGACAGCACCGATATCATGGATTATATAACGGAAAGCGACGACATGCTGATGCTTTCTGGTGAAAACTCGAAGCAGCTTCAGTATGAGTTTAAGAAGTTCTATTCCCGATATTCCGATTATGATTTTACATATGTTTATGACTTTAGGTCCGATGTGGAAAGCACCCTGATTGAGATGCTGAACCAGGCAATGATAGAAAAGGGACGGCAAATAGAAGAGAATACCGGCTTCAGGTATTCATACGAGGTTTTTAGCAGCGACACAAGCGGCATAGTTTCATATTACATGGATAATTACGAGACGGTTACCAGGGAAACCGTAACAAAGGATATGTTCGATACGTCAAAATACAAGAGCATACCCCTTCGAACCACGGAAATGATGGCCATCGATACACCGGTGTACAAGATAGTTACTTCCGAAACCTGGTCCATAATATTTCCTTTGACGGATGAGCAGTATGAAAAGCTCCAGGGAAAAAGCACTATAGAATTTACGATACTGAATGATAATTTCACAGTATCTGCACCGGTCAGCATATATCAGAATCCCTTGGACTCGGCGTATTATGCGGAGCTTACCATGGACAAGTACCTTCCAAATTACCTGAAATACAGGTTTTTGGATATCGAGCTTCACTTTGAAAACATATATGGACTTAAGGTGCCGCTGTCCGCGCTTACCACAAAGGATTTTTATCTTGTGCCGCTGACATACTTTACCGAAGGCGGAAACAGCAATGAAAAGGGCCTTGTCAGGGAGGAATACGATAAGGATACCGGTGATGTCAAGCTGTTATTCACCGCTGTGGATATATACTACCAGGATGACATGTACGGCTACGTGGATACCAACCAGTTCTCCCCCGGTACATGGATCCGTTCCACCGACGGCAACAGGTACCAATTATCTATGACGGGAAAGCTTACTGGGGTGTATAATGTAAATATGGGATATGCCGTGTTCAAGAGGGTGGAAATCCTGTATCAGAACGAGGAATACTGCATAGTGGACAAGAATACTTCTTACGGTTTATCGCTTTACGATCACATTGCGCTGGATGCGAATACGGTCGTTGAGCAAAAAATCATATACTAGGGAGTAATGCATATGACACTCAGGGAACGGATTGACAACACATTGGAAAGAATTGAGGCTGCCTGTGCCAGAGCCGGCAGAAGCCCTTCCGAAGTAACACTTATTGCGGTCAGCAAAACCCAGCCGCCCACCGCGGTTGAAGAAGCATATAACCTTGGAATCCGGCATTTCGGTGAAAACAAGGTACAGGAGCTGGTACAGAAATACGAAGGCCTGAAAGGCGTATGCACTGATATAAACTGGCATCTTATAGGGCATCTGCAGCGAAACAAGGTTAAACAGGCTATAGACAAGGCGGTGCTTATTCATTCCGTGGATTCTTTACGGCTCGGCCAGATGATTGAACAGGAAGCGTCAAAGAAGAACCTGGTTTGTGATGTCTTAATCCAGCTCAATATCGCCAGAGAAGATACGAAATTCGGAGTCGCTGAGGAGGAGCTTATGTCTCTTTTCATGGAGTTAATCAAGCTTCCCCATCTACGGATAAGAGGTCTCATGGCAATTGCACCGTACGTTGACGACCCTGAAAAAAATAGAAAGTATTTTAGTAAAATGCGACAATTATTTATTGACATAAAAACAAAAAACATTGATAATGGACTTACGGATATCTATTTTAATCCGGACAGCTTTGACACTCTTTCAATGGGCATGACGGGAGATTTTGAAGTGGCGGTGGAAGAGGGAGCTACGATGGTAAGAATAGGTACCGGCATATTTGGTGAAAGAAGCTACTCCATAAAATAAAATATTGTTATTATAGATGGGAGAGTCATTACGATGCCTAACATTTTTAAGAATTTTTTGAATTCAATGAAGTTAACCGAAGACGATAATTTTGAAGACGATGTTCTTGATGATGAGGACGAAATGATTGAATCCAGGAAATCCAGATTGGCTGAGGATGCCGATTCTGCCCAGAGTCGTCAGCAATCAAGAGTACAAAGCTCAAATGATAATAAAAAAGAGAGGATGAAGAGTGTGGAGAGACGCCCGGCAAGCAAGGTTGTCCCTATGAGATCAACTCCAAAGGGACTTGAGGTTTGCATCATCAAGCCTACATCTTTTGAAGACTCCCAGGTGATTTGCGACATGCTCCTAACCGGAAGAGCTACAGTTATTAATCTTGAAGGCGTTGACGATTATCAGGCTCAAAGGACTATGGATTTCGTATCCGGATCCGTTTATGCCATCAACGGAAAGCTTCATCGGATTTCAAGCAGCATATTTATCGTTTCCCCGGATACGGTGGATATATCGGGTGACTATCTCGATATGATCAAGGATGACAATTTCGACCCTCCAACCTTTAATTCAAAATTCTAATCAGTGATGTATCCTATACACAGATACTATTGAGCCGGTTCTGCCATTGAAGGAATATATAAATGAGTTAAAGCAGGAGGAGTATTATAATGCTGACCCCATCTGAAATCAAAGAGAAAACCTTTAGGAACGGATTAGGGTATGATAAGAAGGATGTAGAGCAGTTCCTTCAGGAGTTGTCGGAGGATTATGAAAAGCTTCTTGCCGAGAATGAAAAGCTAAGCAAGCAGGTTAAGGATCTTACCGACAGCATCAGCTACTATAAGTCCATAGAAAAGACCCTCCAGAAAGCTCTTGTAATTGCCGAAAAAACCGCACAGGATATCAAGAATAACGCATTCAAGGAAGCGGAGGCTATTGAGAGCAATGCCAAGGCTAACGCAAAAATGATTGAAGCAAGAGCTTTAAATCAATGCGAAATACTTGAGCATAAGACCATTAACTTATTAAAGCAGTATAATTTGTTCAAAGCCGAGTTTAAGAATCTTTTAAACGCGCAATTGGAGCTTATAAACAGCGAGAGTTTCCAGATTAATACAATTGACTTTTCATATAAGGAAACCCCCGAAACTCAAGCCATGCCTGAAAATCAGGATGATTCAGGCGAAAAAAGCGGCGCGGAGAATAAAGGCAATATGGATACCAACGCGAAGGCTTCCCATGACAATGAGGATGCTTTTGAGTTTATCTCAATAGATGAAGAATTATAAATAATCGGTTGTAAGGAGGAAGCATAACCCCGTCTACGCATTTTTTCGGATGTGGTTATGCAATTATTATGTATCAGGATAAAATCACTGTTACTTATGAAGGAAAACCCGCATACCAAATAATTTTCAGCAAGGATTTTTCGCTGCTTAGTGATACCCTGGCAGAGCTTGGGCTTGAAGGCAGGCGTTTTATGATTATATCAGACAGCATTGTCGGGCCGCTTTATATCTATGACTGCTTACAGCTTATAAAGCCCATGGCTAAAGAAGTTAAAAGCATTACATTTGATGCCGGTGAGGAAAACAAGAATCTTGATACCGTAAAGTTGGTTTATAAAAGCCTTATAGATAACCGTTTTGACAGGAAGGATATAATAATTGCCCTTGGCGGAGGCGTGGTCGGGGATTTGGCCGGATATGCCGCTGCCACATATATGCGTGGTATTGAATTCATCCAGATTCCGACGACCCTGCTCGCCATGGCGGATTCCAGCATCGGTGGAAAGACCGGTGTGGATTTCATGGCATATAAGAATATGGTCGGGGCATTTCATCAGCCAAAGCTTGTATATATGAACCTTTCCACGCTGAACACACTTCCTGAAAGGCAGTTTAATGCTGGCATGGCTGAAATAATCAAGCATGGACTTATAAGGGATAAGGCATTATATGAATGGCTGTCTTCGAACCTGGACGCCGTCCGTTTACTGGACTACGAGATCCTTAAAAAAATGATATATATAAGCACAAATATCAAGAAAAACCTGGTCGAAAGCGATCCCAGGGAGCAGGGAGAGAGGGCGCTTCTAAATTTCGGCCATACAATTGGACATGCCGTTGAAAAACTGATGGGCTTTGAACTTCTTCACGGGGAATGCGTCGCGGTCGGAATGGCTGCAGCGGCCTATATCTCCAGCAAGCGTGGATATATATCAAGGGCTGAGCTTGACGGAATACTTGATCTGATTAAATCCTATGGTCTTCCTGTTCAAGTCGGCGGTTTAAAGCCTGATGATATATATAATGTCACGCTGGTTGACAAGAAGATGCAGACCGATAAAATCAAATTCATTCTTCTTCAGGATATTGGAAATGCCGTCATTGACACCGGAGTTACCAGGGAAGAGATGATGGAAGCCATAGAGTTTATCCTTCGACAGGATAATGATTAATCAGCAAGATAATAATCTAAATTGTATAAAACGGAGCAAACCATATGAAACAGCGCATAAGGCATTTTATTTATCTTATATTATTGGTGCTTGCCGATCAGGCAAGTAAATATTGGGCCCGTACATTCCTGAAAAAGAACGGGCCTGTCAGTATTATACCGGGTGTGTTAAAGCTTCAGTATCACGAGAATACCGGCGCCGTATGGGGCATTATGACCGGAAAAACAGCCTTTTTGACTGTCATATCAATAATATTGGGCTTTCTTATTCTATTTGTATATTTTAAGGTTCCACAGAAAAGGAGGTACCTGCCCATACAGATAATATGGGTCTTTATCATGGCGGGTGCCGCAGGAAATCTTATAGACCGTATTTCACTGAAATATGTAGTTGATTTCATTTATTTTGAACTGATTGACTTTCCGATATTCAACCTGGCGGACAGTTACCTGACGGTGTGCAGCATTTTGCTTTTGATACTCGGTATTTTTTATTACAAGGAAGAGGATTTCGCGTTCCTTGACGGAATATTAAAGAGAAAACCCAAGGTGAATGAATCTGAAACCAGCGATGAAAAATCGCGCGAAACAATATCCAGTGACGACTTATACCGGGGAGCTGAGCCTGGAACAGAGGAAGGCAAGACCCAGGATTCAGGGGTGGATAATCAGGAATGATGGATTTTTTGGATGATGATCTTATGGAAGTGTCCGAAAACGGTGAAACTGTCGAGCTTACTGTTGATGAAGAGTATGATGGCGAGCGGATTGACAAATATCTTGCGTCGGTTCTTGACGATATGTCCAGGTCATACATTCAGAAGCTGATAGGCGAAGGACGCGTATCCGCCGGCGGAAGGGCTGTAAAAGCCAATTACAAGGTTTCTGCAGGCGAAAACATTTTATTATGCATTCCTGAACCGAAGGATATTGAGGTTGTTCCTGAGAATATTGACATTGATATTATTTATGAGGATGAGGATATAATAGCCGTAAACAAGCAAAAAGGCCTTGTGGTCCATCCCGCCCCGGGCCATGAATCCGGAACACTGGTAAACGCCCTGTTGTATCACTGCAAGGGCCGGTTATCGGGGATCAACGGGGTCTTAAGGCCTGGAATAGTCCATCGCATTGACAGGGATACCACCGGTGTGATAATTGCCTGCAAAAACGACACGGCGCACAGGTTTATTGCCGAACAGCTAAAGGAACACTCAATAACAAGAAAATATTATGCCTTGGTATATAATACATTTAATACGGACAGCGGAAGAGTGGAAAAGACCATAGGAAGGCATCCCAAGAACCGCAAAATGATGGCTGCAGGCGTTAAAAGCGGCAAATATGCGGCCACCAATTACCGGGTAATAGAAAATCTTGGAGGCAAATATGCCTTTATTGAATGTGAGCTTGAAACCGGACGGACCCATCAGATCCGTGTCCACATGGCCAGTATAAACCACCCGGTACTTGGCGATACGGTTTATGGCCCTTCGAAGGATCCATTCAAGCTGGAGGGCCAGGCACTTCATGCCGGAGTGCTTGGGATAATCCATCCAAGGACTAAAGAATACATGGAATTTACGGCGTCGCTGCCCGATTATTTTACAGAGCTGCTGAGTAAACTTAGAAAACTGTAAGGAGACCCCCACGTGAAAAGAAACGCAATAGACAGCTTATTTAAATGGAATCGCGAAGCCGACATAAAACCGGCCCTATTAACTGGAATGAAAGGCGTAGGCAAAACATATCTGGCATATGATTTTGCCAAGGCTTTTTTTAAGCAGATATTGTACCTTAACTTTGAGCATGATCCGCGTGTATCCGAGATTTTTGCGAGCAGCAACCCTTTTTCTGTCTCAAAAAACCTGCTTAACTATTTTAAAATTGATGAAAAATCCGATGAATCCGTCCTTGCCGAAGACAGGATTCTCATTCTTGACGAGATCGGATACTGCCCGAATGCCTTCAATATACTTTCAACCCTGCAGTATACCGGTGAGTTCACCAGGATTATTGCGATTACCAGCGGTCCTGTCAACAAAAACGAGCTGAACCTGTATTATCATATTCCTGTTTATCCGTTGCTGTTTAACGAGTTTTTAGTGGCGATTGCAAGCGATTGGTATATAGAGACTATAATAACCCATTTTGAGACGAATAAAAAAATACCGGATATCGTACATAAAGAGCTTCTTGCACTTTTTAACCTTTATCTGCAGATAGGCGGTATGCCGGCTATAATAAATGAATACGTAAGCTTGGGAAGCCTGCTTAATGTACCGGAACAGCATAAACTGCTCGCGGGATCCGGCCTTTATTACCTTAACTCAAATTATCCCGACAGTGATGCGTTAAAAATGCAGCAAGTCCTTGGCAGCCTTCCGAACCAGCTTTCAAAAAGCAATAAAAAGTTCCAGTATAAGCAGATCCGAAAGGGTACAACCCATGCAATGTACAAGGACGCAATTAAAAGCCTTTCGGAACTGAATTACGTAATTCCAAGCTATAAAACCCCGACCGAAGAGCTTAATAATATTAACAGCCTGATTGAAGAGAATGCTCTCAGCATAGACGATTATACAAGCTTTAAGCTTTATCTTCCCGATGTCGGCATGCTTTATTCACAGCTTAATTGCCATACATCGCCTGTCGATTCACCTTCTGATAAAGAGATAACCAGGGCTTTGCTTGAAAACTTCACAGCACAAACCATAAAAGCCAACGGGTATCCGATTCTGTTCTGGGAATCCGATTCAATGGCCAAGGTGGATTTCATCCTGCCAAAAGAGGGCAGCAATATACCGGTAGAGATATTCTGTGATAACAATACAAGGTCAAAGAGTATCAGCGTCTTAAAGCAGAAGATGGAATTCCCTTACTCAATCAAAATATCATCCAGGAATTTTGAGTACAGCAGTAATATAAAATACGTTCCATACTATGCCGTTTTTTGTTTATAAAATGTTTTGCATAAATATTATATATTTAGTGAATATAGCATTTTTTTAATCTCGTGTAAAATTTATGAATAATTTAGTTAAAAATTTTATTAAATACTCTTGACTTTCGCGTTCTATTCTTATAGAATATAATAGCAACCTTAAATCTACTTATGTAGATTGATTGCTATTATTTTTTCTACTTAAATAGTATATAATATGCACCATTTATTTACAATCAATGAAGAGTTTTGTCACTTTAAATAATTAAATTTTTTCAGGAACAAAAGACTTGTAGTCTACTTGATTATTTCATTATTTTTCTAAGTTCTACAGTAGTCGAACATATCATTTGCGAAGGGGTGTAACATAAGGTGGCAGCATCTGAGATCAGATTGCACGAGGGCGAACTTAATGTTATGGAGCTGTTATGGTCCAACAAGGTTCTGGCTGCAAAAGACATTTCCAAGATAATAAAAGAGTATATAGGATGGGAGAAAAATACTACTTATACAGTAATTAAACGACTGATTGACAAAGGCGCAATTAAAAGGGAAGATCCCGGATTTATGTGCCGTGCGGCAATATCGAAAAGAACAGTACAGAACATTGAGACAAAAGCGCTTCTCGATAAGATGTACAACGGCTCCCTATACACATTCCTTTCGGAATACCTTAGATACCAGGATCTAAGCCGTGCCGAATGTCTTGAATTGGAAAGAATACTAAGTGAGCAGAGATTTTAATCAGGCAGATTAAAATCTCTTTTGTTTACTCTATTAATCATCCTATAACACTTCAAATACACATTAATATCCGTAATCACTTGTGATTTCCCCTAATTTATGGTACTTTTACAATAAATAATCTTTTTCCTGTTAGATGTAAGGAGCGAACTATATGTTTAATTGGTGGTGTATTAATGACAAGGGCTTATAAGAATATTGACGATTTGAAACGTAAGCTGAGGGAAATAAAGAAGTTCGAGTTGAAAATCCGCTCGGAAATTCCCGGAGCGTATTATTCAGACAGCCAGGATTATACCTGCCGTCCTTATTCTTCAGATAATGACGTTTCAGACGCCGATTTGGTATGGGGCAAGTTCTTTGATTTAAAGAACAGTTCGAATAAAAACGTCAAATACACCCTCAACAAGCTATTACTAATGACTAAAGAAGAGTTTTCCGAAGTTATTGAAGAGTATTTCTACCATGTGTTTTACAGGTATTATAAGGAAAAAGGCTTGGCGGACAGTTCATTCATAGATATTGATATTCTGACAGAGCTGGGGCTTCCAATGAACGCCGGTTATGATGATGTTATAAGGAGCTTTAGAGAACGTGTTAAGGCTTATCATCCGGATAACGGCGGAGATTCGGCCAAGTTCATCGAGTTGATGGAACGCTACAACAGGTTCAGGGCAGGCATACAGTAGATGAGCAATACCGCTTCTGTTATGTTTTATGATGCAATAAGGCAGAGATATCTTTATTATGGAGAATAATCATGGAATATAGGTTCGCAAAGGACGGCAATTTTGAAGATTTCGCCAGCGGAAGAGTGATATATCATATGGGCGGCACGCCTGCATTTCCGGTCAGGCTTGCCCTTGAGATATTTGAGCGCTGCCTTCAGCATTCTGTTAAAAAAACAGGCATCATCCTTTATGATTGCTGCTGCGGCGGTGCATATATGCTTACGGTGCTTGGATTTCTAAAGAATGACGCAATTTCATGCGTCTATGCCAGCGATATAGACGACAAATGCCTGAAATTAGCCGATGATAACCTCAGTTTGCTAACCCAATCCGGTTTAAAAAGAAGGAGGGAAGAGATAACCGCATTATATGAGTCTTACGGGAAATCGTCGCATTATGACGCGCTGCAAAGCCTGAGCAGGATTGAGAACCTGCTTAAGAACAATATTAAAACCCATGTGTTTTATCATAATATCCTGGAAGATAAGGATCTTACGTTTACTCCCGATATAGTGATTACGGATGTGCCGTATGGCCTCATGACAGAATGGAATGCATCCGTTCATCCGGAAAATGAAAGCACTGATTTTATTAATCAAATGATGGCTTCGTTATCCAAAACCTGCAGCAAGGATACGATTATTTGCATATGCTCCGATAAAAAGCAGAAGATAAAGGCGGACGGATTTAAACGGCTTGAAAAACAGCTTATCGGTAAGAGGAAATTTGAGATATTTAAGATTATGAGCTTTGAAAATATGTAACATATTTTTAAAATTTTCGTGATTTCGTAAACCTGGGCCTTAGGCAAATTCTGTTATTTTACTCAATATTTATATGTATTGGGTTTTAATCAATTATTTTATTCCCTCATCAATAATAACGGTTCTATTTGGTGAAAATTCCCTGTTTGCGGTTCCATTGGCATCTATTATAGGGTTACCCCTGTATTTAACAACCGAGTCGGGTACACCAATTATTCAATCGATGATAGAGAGCGGTGCGAGCCAGGGCGCAATGCTGGCTTTCATGATACGGGTTCCGCAACGAGCGCCTGGGTAATTGCAGGACTAACATCATTCCTGAAAAAACGCGCAATAGCTTTATATGTTGCTTACATCCTGATTGGTGGAATAGTTTCAGGCTATGTGTTCGATTTAATTAATATAATAATATGATATAAGCAGTGCATTCGAAAATATATATGCATATTACGAAATAAAGCCCGAACCTGAACAGTGCCTGACACCATTACGAAAATATTACATGCATTATGAGAATTGTAATGGTGTCAGGAATCTTTATACATCATATATCAAAAGCACCTTTTTAGTATAATGGCCCCCAGGCCTTTCAAATCTTATGGAAGAAAGAGAAGAAGCGATTTTTCGTGATTTTCCCGTGCTTCATAAAAATATAACTATTCGCAAAACCATAGTTTAACGAATAGTTATATGTATATTTCACCAAATAATCCTTTTCCATCAATACTCAGTCTAAATGTCTTTCCAACCTGCAATGTTAAGCTGCATTTAGATATATAAGGATTTACCTATCCCAGGATATTTTCCCTCCAACGTTTTCAACTGTTAATACTGTTGTATTATTACCGCCCAGGTACAATGTGGCTTTTGTTATGTTTAGCCCCATATTCGTAAATTATATATTGCATGTCCTTGCATAACTTTCTGCCGAGCCGCCGGTAGTATGCCCATAAAATTCCAGCTCATCGCTGCAGTTAATGGATGCATCCGGTGAAATGCAATAATTACTCACACCTCATTTTCTTCTCCCCCATCCCGTAAATTTTCACCTGTTCGACCATGTGCCCGATATTGCCTTCACCGGCGAATTTTTTGCAGTCAAAGAAATCTTCACCTTCAACAGGCAGCCATTCAAGCGGGTTGGCTTCCTCGAGCAGCTTAACATCCCTTGTAAGGCTGCCCACATATACCTCAACATAACAGTTTTGGTTATAATATATGAAATCCATCATGTGATGCAGCTCGATAACGCTTGAATCTATTCCCGTTTCTTCCTTAAGTTCGCGGTAAGCGGCGGAAAAACCGTCCTCATTCCTGTTGATTTTTCCGCCGATAATGTTATACAGGCCTTTATAAGGATCCTTAACCCGCTTGCAAAAAAGAAGCTTATCACCTTCGGGATTATACACCATTATGCAGTTATATCCTTGCATTCCATTTTTTTTCATTATAAAATGCTTTCCTTATATTTGTAATTATCTTCCTATTCTTTTCAATAATTGTGATGATATTTCTATTTTTATTGTTCCAAAGAATTATTTTCTTAAGAAATTAGAATGGATATTAATTGTCTATCTCCAGCAGCTCCAGTGTAACCTTCAGCGGGTCCTTTGCATCAATATATGAATAACGCCCGCCGATCCATTCGCCTTTTTGAATTTCCTTCATGCCGTTTTTTTCGAATTTTTCGACAATGGTTTTAATTCCATTTACGACAAACGCGATATGATGGACCCCTTCGCCGTATGTATCCAGGTCATGCCGCCAGGTGCTGGGCTCATGGTCCGGTTCAAGAAGCTCGATTGTCAGGTTTGGACCCACATTAAAGAATGCCTGCTTGGTTCTTGCCGGTGTCGGCTGCCCAAGGTATACGGTCTTTGCAATCTCCTGCGTATCAGTAATAAAAATCTGAGGTTTTTCGACACCTAACAAATCCGCATAGGCTTGGGCCGTTTTCTCAATATCATGGCATAAAATGCCTATCTGTGTTACAACGTTTGTTCCTATCATGTTTTTCTCCATATGAATTCTCCTTTCGAATAATAAATGTATTTTATATCAGTTAAAATGCCATCAGGGTATATAATGCATTTTACATCATCTGACCGGCAATGACATCCCTTCGGAGTATTCCGTGTTGTCAAGTAAATTTCTACAACTGTAGAATATAATAAATGCGCATATGTAGTTTACTATCACAAACGGCAGTAAGGTTAAGAATTTCAAAGAGTCAGGCAGTATGAGTATTGAAACTAATACCGTTGCCGCAATCGAAGGTGTAAATATGGCAATAAACAGTATCATGCTAATCAATGCCTGCAGGATCTTGCTTGGCTGTCCTCCAAGCACCCTTTGATATACAATGGTTAACCCAACGAACACGGCTCCCGTGCTGCTGTAAGCCAGCGCCATTAAGAAACACTGGGGCAGGCTTGCCCCGCCGGTGAGCGCAAACGCGCCAAATATGATAAATCCGTCAATACATGGTTTTATTAAGGAAGTAAAGCTTGCGGCAATCAATTTCTTAAACGACGACTCGGGTACCAGGTAAATAAACGGCTTTATAAGTTCTATCTTCAGTCTTCCCAAAACCGTCGTGAAGAACTGCAGGTATACCAGTACTGACAAAACAATATAGCCATAGACATCTTCCTTGATATAATGCCCTGCAATCGCCGCTCCTGCAGCAAAAAAGACCGTGGCGGAATCAATGAAAACAAAACGGCTTACGCGCTTCATTTCCAGCATATGCTTATATGCAAATACACTTGCGCCTTTTCCCTTGCCGATTCCATTTTCATTATCCTTAATCTTAATCTTTCGGTTTACAGTGCCGGACAGATTCCTGCCTTCCTTATAATCTTTTTGCATCTGAAAGGTTTTTTCTGTTGAGTAAAGCACATCCTCATAATAATCAGCATCATGGGCTGTCAGCAGCGATATAATCAAAACACTGAATCCGATAAATAAAATCAGGGATATTGCAATCTGCATTACCGTGCCCTCAAGCAATCCCTTAAAGAACATGATTGACCATCCTGCAACCGGCGCATATCCGAACCATTTGCTGTCCACCAGTATTTTTGCGGCTTCCAGTATGTCAACCTGCCTGTCCTGTATAATCATATATACTGAAAACGCAAGAACACCGAAGAATCCATAAAGCAGCGTTTTTACAAGGTTTTTTCTAGCCTGGTTTCCGTTGGAAAACAGATAAATTCCTATCGAAAATATCTGGCAGAATACAATCATCACAATATAGATAAAGAATAATCCCAATACCTCAATCGTGCTGTAATCAAATGATTTTTTTAGATTCGGTATCTGGTAAATAATAAATATGGATGCAAATATTGTTTTTCCAATGGTGCTGATCAGGCCGTAAAACAATATCTTTTTATTTGATATTGGGGCGACAAAAAGCAATCCGACATCGGCCATGGAAAAAAGCGATGAACCGGTGGAAAGACCGCTTACAATAAATGTATACAGGTACAGCAGGCCGAAGCCGCATATGAACAGGAATAAAACCCTATCATCCGCATTTGGTTTGCTTTCCTGGGCTTTCCCGAAAAACAGCAGTGTAACTATCGACCCTATTACAAAAAGAAATATGATAATGTAAAAAATCAGCAGCGCAGGTTTTTTCTTAAGCGACAGGATCCTGTTCTTAATTTGCGTAAAAATCAGGTACGACAACGCCTTCATATCAGTCATTCTCCCTCTTTGTTATCCGGAAGAACACGTCCTCCAGGTTCTCTCCTGCTGCTTCCATCTCCCTGCGTTTTCGCCTGTCCACGATTTTCCCGTCCATCATGATATTGGTGCTGTCCCAGAAATCCGCGACACTGTCGAGCATATGGGTGCTGATTAATACCGCATTTCCGGCCTGTTTCTGTTCAACAATCAGGTTTTTCAGCTCCTTTATGGCATGAGGGTCCAATCCGACCATGGGTTCGTCAAAGAGAATCACCTTTGGCTCGGAAAGGATTCCGCAGCATATGCTGAGCTTTTGCTGCATACCCTTTGAAAGCTCCCTACCAAGCTTCTTTTTCTTATCGTCAAGCTCGAACCTTTCCAGAAGCTGATCGGCCCGGCCTTCCCAGTTTTCCAAGGAATATGCCCGGGCAATGAACTCAAGGTGTTCCCATACCGTAAGCATATCATATAGAGCGGGCACCTCAGGTATATATCCGAAATATCTTTTAGCCTGAAGAGTTTTATTGCCGTAACCGCATATTTCAATGCTTCCGGTAAATCTTAAAAGCCCGGATATGCATTTAATCAGCGTCGTCTTTCCGGCGCCGTTAGGTCCCAGAAGCAATGACACTTCGCCGCCTTCAGCCGTGAAAGTCACATTGTCATTAGCCACCAGTTTGCCGTATTTCTTTGTAACATTGCTGACCACAAGCATTTTATAATCCACCGCCTTATGTATGTATAATTATTGGAGTAAATATAAACACATTATACCAATTTACAATAATATATCCAATAACAGCTTCATTTTTTCACCTTTATATTTTTCTTCCATATATCAATAAATCGCGTCTTGCTTCATCCAGTACAGCAACTTGGGGCAAATGCCCCCATTTCTCAAATCCGCAGCTTTCCACGAGTTTAATGCTGGGCCCATTGTGGGCGAAAATAAAGGCCAGCAAAGTCTCAATTCCCAGCTTGGGGCATTCATCTATGACCATACATATTATTTTCTTTCCCAGACCCTTACCCCTGTAATTTTTATGAAGGTATATACTTATTTCAGCGGCTGCGTCAAACGCAGGCCTGCCGTAAAATGATTGAAGGCTTACCCATCCGCAGGCCATACCGCTATATTCAACAATCCATAACGGCCTTCTATCATGGCTATGCTCATGAAACCAGGCCAGTCTCTTGTTAATGGATACGGGTTCCGTATCGGCAGTTACCATCCTGCTTGGGATTGTAGAATTATATATCTCTACAATAAAAGGCAGATCCATTATTTTCGCATGCCGTAGCTTGATGTTTTCCATATTTTATCCTTTTCTTATCAGATAAATCAATTGAAGATACCATATATTATTTGGTAAACCTTATATGGATGAGCTAATGAACGTACTTACAATGCTAAATTCCATAATGGATTAAATATTTATTATTTCTTATTGCATCAGATATCTTTTCTATAAGCAGCTTTAATTCCTGCGATTCATAACGGTCATTTGCCTTTACAATAATATCTCTAAAGTGTCCTAGGGATTCTGGAGGAATAAGCGTTACACCATAATAATCCAATCCTGTACCCGGCTGGGTGGTTATCTGAAAAAATGTCTTTATTGCTGTCAATTCTTCTTTATATTCTATAATCAACTCTTCTATTAAATCGTCACTGACGGAAATACAATTATATTTATCGGGCTCATAATCACTATACCATTTATTTTCTTTAAATATATCTATAATACCAAAATCATGCTTTGCCAACTGTATCACCTGCAGTTTTTTTATAATTTTATGGAACCAGCTTTATTATAGCAGAGTTAACTTTATTATTACACAACATTTTACTAGATCCATTTCCAAAACTCATATCTCTGATTATATATTCCACTCCAGACGATATTTAATCAAATACTTATAGCATCTGAATATCTGAATTTCAGAAAATTTTTAATTATACACTTATTTATAATTGATAATCCCGTGGCAAATTGATTACTACATCTGCCTCGGGATTATTGATTAAGCATTTATTTTACAGAGTGGAATTCAGTCTCGCACACCGAATTTTACCTCCCATTCTGTTTTTTACCATCAATCCAGGCAAAATTAAGCAGTAATTAAGAATATAAAAACAGAGAGACACTCTAAGTATCTCTCTGCATATTCAAAGCACAACTCATAATTAACAATATATTATACTCACCTATCAGTTGTATATTTAAAATAAACTCCGCTCCAAACCGAAATCCCTCAAACCCTTATCCCTTCTCGCCTTATGCCCATTTTCCTAATTCTTTCCATATAATAAAGTCCGCTCTAAAATTCAATATTTTCATTCCATTTAATAACATTTCTTCCTTAATTCTTGTAGTAATTTTTAAAATAAAGTCGGTTCCGAATAGGGATAAGGTGCAAGGGAAAAGGTATAAGGTTGCATTTTCTCATTCGCTTTTTCTAATGCTTTTTATCAATCCTGGTATCAATATTTAAATCAATATAGTACTCTCAATCTCTTTAAAATCAATGCCTTTAGCCGTATTCCTTAATCCTAACATACACCTTATCCCTCTCCCCCTAAAAATCAAAAATCCCGCAGCCAATCAGGATTTATCCTGCATCTACTACGGGATTTTGGAATGAACTTTATTTTTATAGAGCGAAGTTTATTATTACGGAGTGGAGTTTATTTGTATTATACATCAGTAAGTTCATCAGGTTTTTTATGCTCAATTTTCTTCTTTAAAAGATACATTA